>OHFC01000152.1_pt1 | contig 20706 bp, 17 predicted proteins | sample 1567421 | NCBI WGS metagenome assembly OHFC01 (sample SAMEA3879600, study PRJEB24766) | human gut metagenome | biome: human-associated habitat; feature: feces | place: USA | collected 1985/1987 | reverse complement strand
CTGATTCTCGGCTACCTTGATCATGATAGCGCACTCCATGCGCTTTTTGAACAGCTCACAGCCGTACTCGTACACGCCGGTAATATTGCCGGTGGCATGGTAGGAGTTGGCAGCGCAGCCGCCGGAGCAGAAGAAACGCGCCCAGCAGTCCCGGCACTTCTCCTTGTTCAGCACCGTGTTGTGCGCGAACTTCGCCTGAATGTCGCGGTCGAACGTGCCGTCCAGCACGCTGCCCATGCGGTAGCCGTCGCGGCCGACAAACTGGTGGCAGGGATAGATATCGCCGTCGGGCGTTACCGCAACATACTCGTTGCCCGCGCCGCAGCCGGTCAAACGCTTGCGCAGGCACGGGCCGCCCTCCAAGTCCACCATGAAGTGGAAGAAGTTGAACCACTTGCCGTTCGCACGGCGATCCATATAAATCTGCGCCAAGCGCTCGTATTCCTCGCGGATTTCGGGCAAATCCTCCTCGCGCAGGGCGTATTCGCACTTCGGGTCAGTCACAACCGGCTCGACGCTGATCTGGTCAAAGCCCTGATCCGCCAAATGAAGCACGTCGTTGCCAAAATCCTTGTTAAAGCCGGTAAACGTGCCGCGGACGTAGTATTCCTTGTCGCAGGCATTGCGGCGGCGGACGAACTCCTGCGCCTTGTTCATGATGATGTCATAGCTGCCCTTGCCGTTGATGGTCGGGCGCATCCGGTCATGCACTTCGCGGCGGCCGTCGATGGAGATGACGACGTTGCTCATTTCCTTGTTCAGGAAGTCCATGATTTCGTCGTTCATAAGCACACAGTTCGTCGTCATCGTGAACTTGAAGTGCTTATTCTTCTCCTTCTCGATGGAGCGGCCGTATTCCACCAGCCGCTTGACGACGGGGAAGTTCATCAGCGGTTCGCCGCCGAAGAAGTCCAGTTCCAGATTGACACGCTTGCCGGAGTGTGCCACCAGCCAGTCAATTGCCGCCTTGCCGACCTCGTAGGGCAGCAGCTTGCGCTCGCCCATGCAGAAGTCGCCCGTCGCCGCGAAGCAGTACTTGCAGCGCAGGTTGCAGTCATGCGCCGCGTGCAGGCACATGGACTTCACCACGCCCGGCTCGGTCACCTGCTTCACGTCATCATAATTATCCGGGGCGTTGAGCGCGCCGAGTTCTTCGAGCTGCTTCAGTTCACCGATAACTTCGTCCAGCTCCTGCGCCGTATACTTCTCTTTCAGCGCATCCCGAATCTCTTCCGGCGTGTGGTCATTCCACATTTCCAGCACGTCAAACGCCATGTCGTCGATGGCGTGAACAGCGCCGCTGCCTACGTCCAGCAGCATCGGCTGACCAACCGCCTTGAAGGTATGAATCATTGCTATTATTCCTCCTGAGTTAGATAAACCGCAAGGATACTTTTTGCACCCTTGTACCCGAAAAAAGCGAAGGCGCATGATGCCGCCTCCGCCTTTGCCTGTCCCGAACCGGATACGATTGCCAGACGAATCTGGAAAGCGTATCATTACTTCCGGTTGTACAGACGGTTGAGCTTGCCCTCGTTGCCCGCGAGCACGTCGCTGTTTTCCTTGTTGGCGCAGGACTGGTTGGCGACAGTGCAGCTGGTCTTGCAAGCGGACTGGCAGGATGCCTGGCATTCGCCGCAGCCGCCGTGGGCCAGAGAGTTCTTCAGGCAGGGCTTCTGGATGGTTTCGATATGCTTCATAGTTGTAATCCTCCATTTCTTAAAAAGGGGTATATGGGCATTATACACGATTCGGGGTCTAATTGCAATCACTTTCCGGAAATATTCGACACAATCGCGCCGATTATCCCGCCGGTCGCCGTTCCCATAGCAAGATCAGCCAAATATGCCGTCCATGGCGCGCCCTGACCGCTCAGCAGCGCATAGGCCGCCACGCCCAGCGCCATGTACAGCAGCCCAATCAGCGAACCGCGCAGCAGTCCGCCTTCCTGACCGCGCCCGACGGCGATGTACGTCCCGATAGCGACGGAAACGACCTTCAGCAGCTGGTTGAAGATGCGCACAGTGTCCTCCGTCGGCTTCACCCACTGCATCAGCAACGCAAAAACCGCCACGACAATGATGGTCGTCAGCATCGCCGCACCCAGCCCGCGCAGCAGCTGCATCGAGCCGCCACGGCGTGCGCGCGTTGTCGTCCGGCGCACAGTCTGTGTTCCTGTCATAGGGCAATTCCCCTCCTTCCGATTCGGTAAGGAGGATATGCCCCGCGTCCGGGCGTTATTCCTCTATCCGCTCCACGCGGAAGATGTTCAGCGTATCCGCATCCGGGCAGGAGAACACCGCTGTGCCGTCCGGCTGACCGGGGATGCTGCCGCCATAGCGGAGGATATCCGCATATAGGAACGCAACGTGCATCGCCATCGGGCAGAGCTGACCGCGCTCGGTGTCAAAATCCCACGAATCGCCGATTTTATGCCCATGATGGCAAGGACAGCTGCCCTTGCGGTCAATCAGCGTGATGCGCAGGCGCGGGCGCTTCATTCGTCCAGCACCTCCAAACACGTTTCAATCGGGATGCCGAGGTACTTGTCCTCCTTGTCGCGGTTGCGGTCAATCATCGTGCGCACGGCGTCCATTGCGCGGTGCGTCGATTCTTGGAGCGGCACGCCGTCCACCAGCCACCCCAGCATCACTGCGGCGAAAATATCGCCCGTGCCGACGAAGCGCACCGGAATGAGGTCGAACGGGATGCGGAAAAATTCGCCCTCCGTGCCGTCATATCCGACGACGCAGTTCTCGCCGTCCACCTTCGCGCTCGTCACGACGACGGATTTCGCGCCCATTTCGTGCAGGCGAATCGTCAGCGCGCGCGCTTCTTCCTCGGTCATGTCCTCGTGATAGGGCATGTCCGCCAGATACGCCGCCTCGGTGTAGTTCGGCACGATGCAGTCCGCCACGGCGACCATCTTGCGCATATGGGCGACGGTTTCCTCCCCTACGCCGTTGTACAGCTTGCCCTCGTCGCCCATGATGGGGTCAACAAAGACCAACGCGCCTTTCTTCGCGGACTGCTCACAGAAATCGGACACCAGCGCCGCCTGTTCCGCTGACAGAATCATCCCTGTGGACACCACATCGAACGAGAATCCCAGTTCCGCCCAGACTTTCAGCGACTGGCGCATGTATTCCGTCGTTTCCTGAATGTAGAATTTCCCGTAATCCAGCGTGTTGCTCACCAGCGCCGTCGGCAGCGTGTACAAGTGATGTCCCATATGCGACAGCACCGGCATCATTGCGCTCAGCGACACTTTCCCGTAGCCCGCCAGATCATGCACCAGCAGTATATGCTTACTCATCTATCTTCTCCTTACATCGGAAGATGCAAAGGGCGCTGCCCCTTGACCCTTCCGAGCGATTGAGTTGACTTCACTCTCAGACTTCTTCCGTGTGTTTATCCATAAAAAGTAACGGAAAAATTCAAGCTGCATGGGAGGCGACCGGCGAAGGGGTCAAGGGGGCGACCGCAGGCTTCACCTGTTTTCATTGCCCCCTTGTCGCCTCCGTAGAGGCGAAATCCCTGCGACAATCGCAAGCCGCTATTAAAAGAACAGCCATGCCGTCCCAAAGAACAATCACCTGCGGTGATTAGCCCTTCACCGCAATCGCCTCAATCTCCACCTTTGCATCCCGCGGCAGCTTCGCTACCTGCACACACGCGCGCGCCGGCGGATTCTGCGGGAAGAACTTCCCGTAGGCTTCATTCACCGCGGCAAAGTCGTTCAAATCCTTCAGGAAAATCGTCGTTTTCACGATGTCCGCCAACGTGCAGTCCGCTTCCGCCAGAATCGCGGCAATGTTCTTCATGCACTGCTCAGTCATCTCACCAATCGTGCCTTCCAGCAGTTCGCCCGTTTCCGGCACAAAATACAGCTGTCCGGACACATACACCGTATTGCCCGCCTGAACGCCCTGCGAATACGGGCCAATCGCGGCGGGTGCGTTTTTCGTCGAAAGAATCTTGTTCATGGAAGAGAATCCCCCTTCATCTTAGTGCGTCAGAAACGCTGTCTGCATTATACCATGATTATGCGTCGAAAACAACACCGGAGGTAGAGAAAAACCGCCCCCGATTTCTCGAAGGCGGCTTTCTCAGGTAGCAAATCAAAGACCGTAGTAATAGAAGATGAGGCACACGCCGGCCAGCAGGATGAACGCCAGCCCAACCAGCAGCGGCGCATGCGTGGCCTTGCCGCGGTTGGCTTCCTTCGCCATCTTGTAGTCGTAGTAGTGCTGATGCTTATGCTTTCCGGGCGCGAAAAGCACCAGCAGGTTTCGGAAACCGTAGGAAATGATGTCCAGCACACCTTCGCGCGCCGTGAACGTCAGCAGACCCACACAGGTCAGCAGCGCCCCCGGCACAAAAAGCGCGTCGCACAAACCGCTCAGGATTTCTTCCCGCTCGCTCAGCGTCCAGATACTGCGCATCGACGCAACGCCAGCAAATATCAGCGCGCCGATGGCGATGCAAATCCAGTAGGGCATCGCCCGCTTTGATTTTTTCAAAGCCCAAGCTCCTTCTTATACCGTTCAAACTCTTCGTCGTTGCAGTTGATGAAGTGTCCGGGTTTGATTTCCCGCAGGGACGGCTTGTTCACCGAGTAGTCATGCTCCTTCAGGGGCTTGTACTCAATGCGCTGCCGATGCTTCTCGTGATGCGGATCCGGGTACGGAATCGCGGACAGCAGCGACTTGGTGTACGGATGCAGCGGATGCTCGAACAGCTCGTCGGAATCCGCCAGCTCCACCAGCTTGCCGTAGTACATGACACCGATGCGGTCGGAGAAGTACTTGACGACGGACAGGTTATGCGCAATAAACATGATGGTCAAGCCCATCTTGTTGCGCAGGTCGTTCAGCAGATTGATAACCTGTGCCTGAATCGACACGTCCAGCGCGGAAATGGGTTCGTCGGCGATGATGAGGTCGGGCTCCAGCACGATGGCGCGGGCAATGCCGATACGCTGGCGCTGGCCGCCGGAGAATTCATGCGGATAGCGGTCGGCGTGCTCGCGCACCAGACCAACCAGATCCAGCACCTCGTAGACCTTTTCGTCGATATACTTTTCGTCCCTGATGCCGCGGATTTTCAGGCCTTCTGCGATAATCTCACGCACAGTCATGCGCGGGTTAATCGAGGCAATCGGGTCTTGGAAAATCATCTGCATCTTGGTCATGATGTTGTCCTTCGCGGCAACCTTCATGTCCTGCTCGTAGCGCGCCTTCCGTTCCTCCAGCGCCTGACCGGACAGCGTCTTGCTGTCTGCCTCAAACGCCGCGGTTAGCTCAGCCTTGCGCTTCTCGCGGTACTTCTCGACGCACTTGCTCTTTTCCACAGAAGATTCCAATGCGTTCGTGCGGGCCTGACGGATTTTCTCCTTCAGTTCCTTGCGCATTTCCTTAATCTTCTGGTCGTATTCCGCCTTCAGCGCCGCCGCCTGCGCCGGATTCTTCTCCGTTTTCTCCTTCAGCGCGGCCTTCATCTGGCGCTGCTTTTCCTCGAAGTCGTTTTTCAGGCTGCGAATCAGCACCGGCAGACCGTTCTGCGTGGACGAAATGCGCAGACCCTGGAAGTACACGTCACCCTCGGTCGGGTCGTACAGGTTGATGATGGTGCGGCCCGTCGTGGTCTTGCCGCAGCCAGACTCGCCCACCAGACCAAAGACTTCGCCCTTCTTGATGTAGAAGCTGACATCATCGACGGCCTTGTTGATATAGTCGCCGCTGCGGAAATACTGCTTCAGGTGATTGACACGCAGGAGGACGTCGCTTTCTTCCTCAATGCCCGCGTGCTCCAGACGAGCCAGCGTCACCTTGTCCGTGATGGCGTTCATCACACGCGCGATTACCAGCAGCACGATGCCAACCAGCCACAGCCACACCCAGCGTGCCGCCAGCCACCACAGCGCAATCACCAGCGAAATGGCGTTGCTGTCATCAGACTTCTTGACGGTCGTTTCTGCCAGAGACTTCAGCGCGGTCTGGTAAGTCGGCGCTGCTGCCACGGACACCTGAACCGCCTTCAGCAGGCTGCTGAGCGAGCCGTCAAAGTCTTCGCTCTGCATCCGCTCCAACAGCGTCGTCGCGAACACATCCAGCGTGCCGAGGTTTTCGCTCGGATAGCGTGCCTGAAGCGCCTCGTACTTGCTCTGCACGAACGCTTCCAAGTCAATCGCTTCGCCCTGCTTCTTCTGCTCCACCAGCGCGGCAAACTCGTCGCGGATATCCTCCGTGTCGACGCGCTCCAGCGTGCGCTGCTCCGCCAGTGCAGCGGCGTAGTCCTCAAAGCTCAGTGCATTCAGATATTTCTTCATGGAAGCCGGCTTGTTGCCCGCATCCACCGACGCACGAACCATCGTCGTCAGCGTTTCCACAAATTCCAGATAGCTGCCTGCTTCTTCGCCGTGCTCCTGCGCAAACGTTTCGTAGAACGCTGCAACATCCGGTTCGGTATTGGCGGTGGCAATCTTAATCGGCTTGCCCTTGGGCGCCGCCGGCGTCATGACTTTGTTCAGGTAGTCAAACGATTCCGCCAGCAAGCGGCTGTCGCTGCCGCTTTCCTGCTGCTCATAGAGCGTCAGATACGCATCCACGTCGAAATTCTGATCGAAATCAGCGCAGAAAGCATCCAGCTTCTGCTTGGACAGCGCGTCCTGCCCCGCTGCCAGTTCGTTCACCCACGTCGTATAGAACGTCAGCGCGCGATTCTGGCGCACGTCCCCGCCCAGCGTCTTGGTGGACGCGGCATCAATCATGGCGGAGAAATACTGCTTGTCGAACCAAGCGCGCGTAACCACGGAAGCGTTCTGCTGATAAGAGCGCAGCGCCCCCGATAGCGTAGACCATCCCGCACCGTCATTCGCCACAACATAGATGCTCATTACGATAGCGATGGCCATAACCACCAGCCCAATCGTTTTCAGCACCGAGGCGATTCCCTTTGCGATTTTCATGCTTCGGCGGCTCCTTTCTTCGCGTTCTGCAAGGCTTCTGCTGCCTCTCGTTCGGCCTGCTCCTTCTTCATGCGTTCAATGCGTTCCACCACAATCGCCGGCGGATTTACCTTCGGCGCATTCGGATGCAGCAGCCACGTCGCCGCCATATGCGTCTCGCTGACATGGAACATCGGCGGCTGTTCCTCAAAGTCGATTTCCATCGCGTACTTGTTGCGCGCGGCGAAAGCATCGCCCTTCGGCGGCAGAATCATATCCGGCGGCGTACCGGGGATAGCTTCCAGCTTCTCGCGCGTCTCCAAGTCCGGCATGGAGGACAGCAGCGCCCATGTATACGGGTGGCGCGGGTCGTAGAACACATCATCCGCCGTGCCGTACTCGACAATCTTGCCGGCGTACATGATGGCAATGCGGTCCGCCATGTTCGCCACAACGCCAAGGTCGTGCGTGATGAAGATGACCGACAGGCGGCGTTCCTTCTTCAGGCGGTTAATCAGTTCCAGAATCTGCGCCTGAATGGTCACGTCCAATGCGGTTGTCGGTTCATCGCAGATGAGGATATCCGGGTTCGCGGACAGCGCAATAGCGATAACAATGCGCTGACGCATACCGCCGGAGAACTCAAAGGGATACTGATAGAAGCGCTTGTGCGGCTCCGGAATACCAACTTCCTTCATCAATTCGATGGCGCGGTGGCGTGCCATGCCCTTGGTGAGCTTGAAGGCGTAATCCTGCGCGCGCGCCTTCATGTAGTCTACCATTTCCACCGCCAGCACGTCAAAGTCCTTCGTCTCGCTCGCCGCGATGAGTTCCTCAAAGTGCTTCAGCAGGCTCCGGGTCATTTCGCAGAGGTTGTGCTGCGCCATATCCGCGTCAATCAGGTTCTTCGGGATGACGGACGGCGGATTCTTGCCCTTCGCCTTCTGCGCCTCAAACTTCTTCTGCTCGCGGGCGTAGCGCTTTTCTTCCTTCGGATTGTGCGTCTTGGAGCGGGCATAGCGGTCGATGTAAGACTGTGCCCCCGAACGGTAGACGTACGCCTGATTGTCCTTATCCAGCTGCAGCTTGTCGATGGCTGCTTCAACCGCCGCAGCCGATTTGTGCAGCGCTTCCTTGCATTCGCCCTCGTTCAGCGGCTTTTGCTGATAGACCTTCAGGGCGCTGCGGAGCGTATCCACCGCCGCCTGCTGCGATTTCGCCGCCTGCTGGCTGGAGTACTGGAGCGCGTGAGCAATGTCCTGCAAGAAGTCAATCATGAACTCGCGGTCGAGCGTTTCGCGCGCCATCTGGTTCAGCTCGGTGATGGACTGCTTTTTCGGGTCGGGCGTTTTGCCACTCGCCGCCAGATAGCCGATGCAGAAGAAGTTCGGCTCCTGCGCATTCACCATCGCGCCCAGCTTAGCGGTCATGTCCGCCATCAGCGCGCGCATTTCGCTTTCGCGGCGGCGCGTGTAGTTCTTCTGGAAGCCTTCCAGCGCCGTATGCCACTTCGCGATTTCCGGGTCATTCTCATCGAAGGTGTACGGGTCGAAGATATGCTTCAGGGACTTGCGGATGCGGCCGCAGATTTCGCGGACATCCTTGTCCTTGCTCGTCAGGATGGCATTGTCGATTTCATCCATGCCGTCCATGCACTCAACGATGGATTCCATCGCTTCCTTATAGGTATATTCCATCTTCAACCCAACGGAAGCAAAGTGGTCGAACTGCTTCGTTTTGGCATGGATGGCTTCGCGCGCCTGTGCGCCCTGTCCGCGCGCTTCGGCATCCGCCACCATCGTCTTTTCGAGCTGCGCCAGCAGGCTGTTGAAGCGTTCCTTGCCATCGCGGCGGCGTTCCTTGTTGTTCAGCAGCATGGCTTCCGTCAGCTGCTTGCCGATGCGCATGATAGGGTTCAGGGCGCTCAGCGGGTCTTGGAACACCATGGCCAGCTTGTGGCCGCGCAGGGTGTGGAACTCTTCTTCCGGAATCTTCAGCAAATCCTTGCCGTCGTAGATGATTTCGCCCGCATCCACCATGGCGTTGCCCGCCAGAATGCCCATGATAGCACGGGTGGTGACGGACTTGCCGGAACCGGATTCACCGGCGATGGCGAGCGTTTCGCCTTCCTCCAGATTGAAGGAAATATCGCGCACTGCGCGAACCGCACCGTTGTTTGTGCGGAAGGAGATGGTCAAGTTTCGGACTTCCAGCTTTGCCATATCAGTCGTCCGCTCCTCTCAACGAAGGATTCAGCGCGTCGCGCAGGCCATTACCAAACAGGTTGAAAGCAATTTCCAAAATGGCGATGAAGATTGCCGGGAACATGATGATGTGGGGGTAGGTGCTCAAGTACGCCTGACCGCCGGAAAGCAGCGTGCCGATGGAGGTCAGCGACGACGTTTCCAGATTGATGATGTGCAGGTAGCTGAGCATGGATTCGGAGAAAATGACGCCGGGGATGGTCATGACCGCGCCGGTCACGATGGTGCCCAGGCTGTTCGGGAAGATGTGCTTGAAAATCAAGCGAGCGTCGGATGCGCCCAGTGTGCGCGCCGCCAAGACGTATTCCTGACCCTTGAAGCGGTAGAACTGCGTACGCACGCGCGCCGCCGTACCAACCCAGCCGGTCAAGACGAAAGCGAACAGCAGGGATGGCAGCACGCCCACCTTTTCCGCCAAGTGCAGCTGGAACAGGGTCGCGACGACCATGAACGGCACGCTGTTCAGCACGTCGGAGATACGCTCCATCACCATGTCAACCGCGCCGCCGTAGTAACCCTCGATGGAGCCGTACAGCACGCCGAGGATGAAGTTGATGCTCGCCACAACGATGGAGAGCAGGAAGCTCAGGCGCGCGCCGACTGCCAGGCAGGTGAAAATATCCTGCCCGTAGTTGTTCGTGCCGAAAATGAACGTGGGTTCATAGCCATTGACATAGCGGAAGTACTCCAGATAGTGCACACGCACGCGGTAGCCAGTCTGGTTCTTCTGGGCGTAGGTGTACCACTGCCCATCCGCACCGTCGTCGCCGGCAATGCGCTTGCTGTTGTAGTTCGCCTTGTTCGGGTTGTCGGACGTGAGGTAGTTCGGAATCAGGCTGCCGTTTTCATCCAGTGCCGGATCACCGTTGGTGTTCACGCTCTCGTCCTTGAGCTGGTACCAGAAGTTCGCGCCGCCGTTGCCCATCATGTACTGCGAATTGTGGGTCTTTTGCAGCGGGTAGATGACCTGAATGTCATTCTCATTCTGATACGCCATCAGGTTATTGTATTCCGTTTCGCTCAGGTTGACATATGCGAAGCCGACCAGCGCGTAGGAATCCACGCGCAGGTTGTAGTACTTCACGCCATTGGCATCGGTGTAGTCGTCATATACCTTCTTCACGACCGGCACGCCCGTTTCCTGACCGATGGCGTTATAGTAATGGTAGCCGATTTCGCTGACCTTTTCCTTGCGCGCGCCATCCCAGAAACCCGCGTTTTCAAACAGCGTGTTCTTCGGCAGCACCGACTTGTAGTAGCCGTCGCGGAACTGCACCGTGTACGGCGAGACAAACGGCGTGATGATGGCAAACAGCAGCAGGAACACAATCAAGCAGAACGCCACAACGGAGGACTTGTTCTTGCGGAAGCGCAGCCACGCGTCGCCCAGATAGCTGATGGACTTGGTCTGCAGCTTTTCGTCATGGATGCGCTCATCCTTGTGAATAAACGCAAACTTTTCCTTCGGGATTTCCGGATACAGATTCTTTTCCATCATTTCTTCGACCCCATTCTGATGCGCGGGTCAATAAACCCGTAGCTGATGTCAATGACAATGCCCGAAACCAGGCCGATTGCCGTATAGAACACGTTCAGCGCCATGAAGAAATTATAATCGCGGACATTGATGGAGTTGATGTACAGGTTGCCAATGCCGGGAATGCCGAAGATGTTTTCGATAATCATCGAGCCGCCCAGAATACCGATGAATTCACCAATAATCATCGGCAGGATGACGACCATTGCGTTGCGCAGCGCGTGACGGGAAATTGCCTGTGCCTTGGTCAGACCTTTCGTGCGCGCCAGCAGCATGTAGTCACCGGTCAGCACCTCGCTCAGCTCCGCACGGGTGTAGCGCGTCAAGCCTGCCACAACGCCGAAGCCCAGCGACAGCACCGCCGGAATCAGCGATACGAACATCGTCCAGCTGAACAGTGACCCGCCCGCCTGTGACAAACTTGCCGCCTGCAAGGGGAACCAGCCAAGCTTGAAGCACAGGAAGTACTGCACCAGGAAGGCGTACACATAGCTTGGCACCGAGATGAAGACCATGACCATGGTGGAAATGAAGTTATCCTGCCACTTGTTCTTCTTCAGCGCCGCGTAGATGCCGAAAGCAAGGCCCAGCGGGATCGCAATCAGGATAGAATACAGGTTGACAAGCACCGTATAGGGCAGCTTCTGCATCATGACGTTCCAAACGCCCATGCCTTCATACATCTGCTCGCCGACGCCCCAGTCCCATTCGGTCAGGATGCTCTTCAGGTACAGGAAGTACTGCACCATGATCGGCTTGTTGTAGCCCATCTTTTCGCGCTTGGCGAGTACGAGGTTGATGTCGCGGCCCATTTCGCGGACGGCGGGCAGCGGCAGCAGCTTAATCAGGATAAAGCACATGGTCATGATGATGAACAGCACCAGGAACATGTACAGGACACGCTTGATGATGTATCGTGTCATACCATTTTTGGACATTCCACGTTACCTCCGTTTTTCATATTGAGCGGAAGGGGCGGGAAACCCTGCTGCCCCCCTGCTTCCGGCCGTCAGAGTGCGTCGCCCCACCCGTGACGGGGTCGCGGAGGATGCGGCTGGAGATGCGCATCACCGCGGACTGGGCTTGCCTGACTGGATTGAATCCCCCTTGGGCATTTCTTAAGGAATCACTATTTTGTACCATTTTTCTTTGGAATCACAGCGTCCCCTTAAGAAACGCCCGAAAATCAACCGGTTTTTTAATACGCACATCGGGCATGGGGGTCAAAAGGCCCCCATGCCCGTGCCGAGGTTCAGAGAATCACGGCAAATGTGCGCCTTGAATTAGTATTCCAGGGTGTTGTTGGCAATGTAGTCCGCCCACTCAGCGTCATCGTAGTTGTACGTCATGTACTGAATACCGCCGAAGCCGATCAGCGTGACGTAGGTATCAACAACGGTGTTCACCTTCTGGGAGTTCATGCTCGCGCTGTTGCGGTAGTAGATGGAGGAGCAGGGATACCAGTTCATGAACGCGCCTTCGACAGCGGTCGCAAACTGCAGACGAGTGTCGTAGGTGTAATCAGCGAACTTGCCCAGCTTTTCCTCGATGGACGGAACTTTCTGGCTGTTGCACCAGTTCGCCCAGTTCTGCAGGGTGTCGGTGATTTCGCCAACGCCTTCCACATTGTAAACAATGTCGATGGTGGTGGTGTCATAGCCGTATTCGTTCTGGTTGCCCTTGCCGTACGCATCGTCGGTGTAGCAGTTGCCGAACACGCCGAAGGGAGCCATCGTCGCGCCGCCCCAAGTGGTGAAGATCATGTCCGCGTTGCCGGACTGCATGGTTTCGTAGTAGTCGGTGTCCACGGTCATGGTCATTTCGACCTTGCCTTCAAACGGCGTGCCAACGCAAGCGTTCTTCAGCGCGGCGTTCAGGTAGTTGAACATGTTGACGTAGATAGCGTCGCTCTGGTACACGCGCAGGTCAATCTTGATGTCGCTGGTGCCATCGTAGATGCCGGCAGCGACAGCCTTGTCATACGCAACCGCCATCAGCGCGCGCGCCTTTTCGACCTCGTAGCCGGTCATGGCTTCGTACGCTTCGTCGAGGGTGTCGTAGTCGCCGCCCTCGCCCCAGGTCAGGTCGAACAGACGGCAGAGGACTGCCTTCGCGGGTTCGCTGTCACGATACAGCGCGCCGGTGAAGGGGTCATAGCAGTACAGTTCGTTGATCAGGCCAAAGCCAGCCGTGCCAGCCGCGGTGAAGGAGGAAGCAAATTCCTTACGGTCATAGGAGTAAGAAATCGCCTGACGGAATTCCGGGATCACCAGAACCTGACTATTGGTGCCGTGAGACAGCAGCTTCTCATAGTCGGTGTTCATGGTCAGCTTGGTGGTGTAGCCGTTGTTCGGGCCGTACTTGATGTACTTGCTGTTGCCGTACTTCTTCAGGTCGTCCGCCTGCAGAGCGATGTCATCAATCTCGCCCTTTTCGAACGCCAGCACCTGGGTCGCGTGGTCAGCAATGCAGGTCACCTTGTAGATGTCCGTCTGATACTGGCCGACGTGGTTGCCGTCATGATAGCCATACCAGTTGTCATTGCGGGTCAGGGTGTATTCCTTGTCCAGTTCGAAGGAAGACAGCTTGTACGGGCCGTAGGAAACCGTGTTCTCCACGGAACGGCCGTACTTGGTCTTCACTTCGTCCGCTTCTTCCTCGGTGGCAACTTCCTTGCCGTCCTTGTAGAAGGTCTTGCAGGCTTCGTAAACGGGCTTGTAGACCAGGTAGGAGGAAGACAGGTTGTAGGGCACATAGAAGTTCGCTTCGTTCACGGGGTTGGCCAGGATGAAGTCAACGGTGTAATCGTCAACCTTCTTGAAGCCAACTTCGTCCCACGTTGCGGCATCCGCAACGCTGGCGGTGTACAGGTACTGAGCCTGCATGGACTCATACTGCTGACCCGCGGCGAAGTAGTTGTCAAACAGGTACTTCGCGGAGACCCACGCTTCGGCAGCGGTTTCGTCTTCAACAGAAGCATCGCGGTACATCGTGTCGTCCGCAATGTTCACATACTGCGGCGCGGGATTGCCCTCCGCGTCCAGCGCGCCGACCATGCCCCAAGCGCTCATGTCGAGGTACACATCGGTGCCGGCGGCAATGAGGTTCTCGGCAGTGTCTGCAATCAGGTCATAGGTCGTCTTGCCCGCGTAGAGGTAGTTCTTCGCGTTGTAGATGACGAACTCGCCAGCATAGTAGCTGTCAGCGCGGCGATTCAGCATCTTCGGGTTGAGCAGCTGCTGCATGGAGTACACATAGTCATCAGCGGTGATGGGGGTGCCATCTTCCCACTTGGCGAGCTTGTTCAGCGCGATACGCCAAGCCTTGGCGGTCTCGCCTTCCTTCACGCCGTACTGACCGACATACTCAGCAGTCACGTCCACCGGCATTTCAGCAGCCAGTTCGGGCATGACGGAGTAGCCATTCTTTTCGGAATTCAGAACGAAGGTGTAGAAACCAGAGCTGACATTGTTCAAAATATCAGTGTCTTCGTTCGTTTCCCAGGAGAGCGGGTCCCAGTTCAGAGAAGAGTTAATGCCGGGGGTGTAGCTGTTGTAGGTGTACACCTTTTCATCGGTGTAGTCCTTGCCAGCTTCGCCGACATACTGATCGGTAGAAACCGTCTGCGCGCTCCCCTCGCTCTTTTCCAGCGTGACAGTGCCCGCGTTGTACACGCGCTCACCGACATCGTAGGAATCAGCAGGCGTGAACGTGCCTTCTGCCAGCGCAGCCGCACTCAGCATCATGCACGCAGACAGGACCAGAGAGAGAATCTTCTTCATGGTCTAACCCCTCCAATTCATTTCGTACCAGATGACACGATGCAAATGATACGTTGATATTCATTATAGAGGAATTGACGCAAGGTTGTCAAGGGCTTGCCGCTTGCAATTTTTGACCAATCTTCCTGCAAAACTCCCCACTTTCACAGCAATCCCTTGATTTGGCGATGTGAAATCGTTTTCGCTCCAAAATTGTTTTTTTTTTGTTTTTTCGTTCTTTGCCTTGATTTCTCTGCCTTTGCGCCATACTTGACGTTTCCCGTTTTTTCACCTATACTATCCTGTGCAGTGAAAGGAGAATTCCTTTATTATGAATGTTGACTTGACCCATGGTTCGATTTTCCGCGGACTGCTCCGTTTTTCTCTGCCGCTGATGGCGGGCAATCTGCTCCAGCAGCTTTATAACCTTGTGGACACCTTCGTCGTCGGGCGATACTGCGGTGAAATCGCCCTTGCCGCCGTCGGCAGCGCGTTTTCCGTCATGATTCTGCTCACGAGCATCATCACCGGGCTGTGCATGGGCAGCGGCGTGGTTGTCAGCCAGCTTTTCGGGCAGAAAGACGATGCCGGCGTGCGCAAAGCGGTCGGCAATGCGTTTGTGCTGATTGCGGGCGTATCAGCGCTGCTGACCATCCTGTCCTACGCGCTCCTGCCCGTCATGATGGCGCTCCTGCGCATTCCGCCTGAAGCGCAGGGCGTTCTCTCCCGCTACCTCTTGATTGTGTTCATCGGCATCATCCCGACGTTCCTGTATAACTTCGGGGCGTGTATGCTCCGCGCCGTCGGCAATTCAACCGCGCCGCTGATTTTCCTGCTGATTTCGTCGCTGACGAACGTCGCGCTGGACTTTCTGTTCGTGGCGGTGCTGCCGTGGGGCGTGGCGGGCGCTGCCGTCGCGACGCTCATTTCGCAAGTACTGTCCGGTTTCCTGTGCTTAGGTTATGTGCTCTTCCGCGTTCCGGCGCTGACGCCCTCGCAGCACGACCTGCGCCCCGACCGTGCGCTGTTCAGGCGCATCTTCTCCGGCTCTGCCATGACCAGCATTCAGCAGTCCATCATGAATTTCGGCATCCTGTGTGTGCAGAGTCTCGTGAACAGCTTCGGTCTGGCAGCGATGGCGGCATTCACCGCCGGCGTGAAGATTGACTCGCTGGCGTACAGCCCCGCGCAGGACTTCGGCAACGGCTTCGCGACCTTCGTCGCCCAAAATCAGGGGGCGAATCAGCCGCAGCGCCTCCGTCACGGCATCCGCACAGCGTTCCTGCTTTCCGGCGGCTTCTGCCTGATTGTTTCCACGCTCGTGGCGATTTTCGCCGAGCCGCTGCTGCTTGTGTTCCTCAAAAATGCATCGGCGGAGTCTCTTTCCATCGGCGTAACGTACCTGCGCACCGAGGGGCTGTGCTACATCGGCATCGGCTTCCTGTTCCTGCTTTATGCCATTTTCCGCGGTTTGGAGCAGGCAGGCATGAGCATCGTCCTGACGGTGCTTTCGCTTGGGCTGCGCGTTGTGCTGTCCTACGCCTTCGCGCCGCATTTCGGCATGATGGCGATTTGGCTGGCAATTCCGGCGGGCTGGCTGATTGCGGATATTGTCGGTTTCGTTGCCATGGGGCGGCGCGGACTAATGCGTTCCGCTTCCAATAAGACGGGCAAAAGCGCCTGCTGACATCGGGATGGATTCGCCGCTTTGTGACAAGTTTGTAACACCTGCGCGCGCCCCTTGACGAATCCGACTCGGCGTTGTATGATGGGGATACTCAATAACGAAAGGATTGTGCGGAACGGGTATGAAGAAGGAAACGAATCCTAAGGCGAAGCGGAATATCCTGTGGTGCAATGTGCTGATTGTGACAGCGCTGCTGCTGATTGTGGCGGTACTGATGGTTGTGCTGCGGAGGAACGCACCCGCGAATGTAGACGCCAATGCGCCTTTGCTGCCCCTGACCGCAACAGATGCGCCGACCGAAGCGCCGACCGAGGGATAGAAAAACGAACTCTTCACCGAATGCTCGCCGGCCAGCTGCGAAGGCCACCCCCGAAATCACCGCGGCACCGGAAGCGGCTGCCGCGTCGGAAGTCACGGACGCCCCCGAAGCCACCGCCACCCCCGACCTGTCGCAGGTGAAGGCATTCCTCGTCGTCACCGTCGGTGACAAAACGTATCAGCCGATTCCGCTGACCGAAGAGGGCTATTATCGCCTCCGCCACGGCGACTGCATCAACATCGTCCATGTCACCCCGACAAGCATCGACATGCACGAGGCGAACTGCGACAATCAGGATTGCGTGGAGCAGGGCGAAGTGACGCTGGAAAACAAGGACACACGCATTCTGGGCAACATGATTATCTGTCTGCCGAATCAGGTGACGCTCCAGCTGTACAGCCGCGACGAATTGATGGACTGGCTGACGACCGTGCAGGAGGACGCAGCAAATGAATAAGCAGCAAATCACCACAAAGCAGCTTGCGCTGTGCAGTGTGCTGCTGACGCTGATGCTGGTGCTGGGCTGGGTGGAGAGCCTGTTTCCGCCGCTGCTGGGCGTACCGGGCATCAAGCTGGGTTTAAGCAACGGCGTGCTGATTTTCGCGGTCTACATGCTGTCCCTGCCGACGGCGTGGGTGCTGATGCTGCTGAAAGTGGTGCTGTCCTCGCTGTTTTTGGGCGGCGTAGCGGCGCTGCCGTACGCACTGGCAGGCGGTGTGCTGTCGCTGGCAAGCATGTGTCTCCTTTCGCGCATGAAGTGGATGCACCCGGTCACGGTCAGCATTGTTGGCGGCGTGATGCACAACGTCGGGCAAATCGTGATGGCGATGATTATCCTCCACACGTCGCAATTGGCGTACTACATGGCTGTCCTGATGCTCAGCGGCATTCTCTTCGGCGCGCTGACCGGCGTGAGCGCCACGCTGGTGATGAAGCACATGAAGCATATCAAGTGGGGGAAATAGCGAAGGGGGGCAAGGGGCGACCGCAGACTTCATCTGTTTTCATGCCTCCTTGTCGCCTCCGCAGAGGTGAAGCCCTCTGCACGACAAAAATCAACTAACACAGAACACAAAAAGCAGGACTACTTCCACGCCGGAGACAGCCCTGCTTTTTGTTGTGCGAATGAAACCATCAGAAGAAAAGGAAACGCTTCTTCTGATACGGCTCGCTTGACATGCCCTTGAAATCATAGCCCGTCGCGGCAATCGCAGCTTTCACCTGCGCTTCGTCCAGCGGATCTTCGGAAATGACCACCGTTTCACCCTTGCCGTGGGAGGAAGTCACCTTCTTGACCGCCGGGAAAGCCTTGCGGATTGCGTCATTGACATGGCTCTCGCACATGCCGCACATCATGCCATCAATTTTCAGCGTCGTTTTTATCATCAGCCCTCATCCTTTCGATGAATGCAATATACCCCATCAGGGTATCTGAATGATAGCACCAGTGCGGCGGATTGTCAAGCGGTTTCGTTCGATGTGACTAACTTTTTAAGGTAACACCGCACAAATGCGGTGGTGCCTTAGCGGATGCCCGACCAGAGCGCGTCATTTTCCGCTTGAAACGCTTCCCTCAGCGCATTTTCATCTTCAGTAGATACATCCTGTTCAAAAATCAGGATGCCGTCCATATCCGGGTCATGTTCCCAGACCTGCAGGGTCAGCACATCATTGTAGTGCCGGACGGTATAACCATCCGCGTCGAACGTCCAGTCCTCTTTCTCCTCGCCAACCGCCCAGCGCAGCAGTACCGCCTCCGTCCCCTCAAAACGGTACAGCGTTTCTCTGTGAATGCCGCCCGCCAAGCCGCCGTTCACAGAACTCCTTACAATCTTGTGTTCCGCATCAAGGTCATAATTCGTGAACGTCAGCGGACAGAGAACATACTGTTCGCCATCAAAAATGAAAAACTGGTAGACGAAATTGCTCGCGCCGCGCTGTGTCAGTATCACCACATCGTTGATGCCGTCGAAGTTGACATCCGTATAGGAAAGGCACGGGTCTTTCTCGCCGGACACGAAGCAGAGTTCCTGCCCGTTGTCCGCAATCAGGCGGTGGATGTACTCGTTCTCCGTCGTCTGCCCGATAATTTCCGCGCGGACAGGGGCGATGGTCATCAGGAGAAGCAAGGCGAGCAGGCAGAAACGGGAAATACAGTTCTTCATAAAGAATACTCCTTTCGCATTGGTATGCTAATGAAAGAACGAATGGAGGGCGGCAATTCATCCGCAGAAAAAAAAGGAAATTTCTTCATCGTCTGAAATAGCAATGCTTGCAAATTACTGATGTTTGCGTTATAATGAAAATGGTAATTTATGATTCATACTATTCCCAGATAAGAATGCGCCAAGATGCGCGGCGAATTTTTCATTCTGGCTAACGTGAATGGAACGCAGCGTAGCAGCGCTACGCTAAGTGGAATGAGCGGACGCCAGAAGGGAAAAGGCGCAAGCAGATGGCGCAGATGAATCTGGAAATAGTATCAAGGTTTCTTGCTGGGGAAGTGGGGAAAGGGGTGTTTGCCACGGCGCACGAAGGAGCAGCGCAATACTGCCGCAAAGTGGACAAGCGTGAAATTCCGGTCTGTCCGATTTTAGGGGTCAATATTGCAGTCATCAACATGAATTGGCTGCTGAAATATTTGGCGCAGAATATTCATCAATTGCAGGGAGATTACATCTGCGTATCGAATGTACATACAACCGTCGTCAGTTACGAGGATGCGGACTACCGTGCCGTGCAGAACGGCGGTTTGATGGCGATTCCGGATGGCAATCCGCTGGCGCAGGAGGCGCGGCGGCGCGGGTATCCGCAGATTCAGCGGACAACCGGGCCTGACCTGATGATGGAGGTCTTTCGGCAGTCCACGGCACACGGCTGGCGGCATTATTTCTACGGCAGCACGCAGGAAGTGCAGGAGAAAATGATTGCGCGCCTGCAGCAGGAGTATCCGGGACTGGTAATTGCGGGCACAGACGCGCCGCCCTTCCGCGAACTGACACCGGAGGAAGATGCGCTTGCCATGGCGCGCATCAATCAGGCGCAGCCGGATTTTGTGTGGGTCGGGCTGGGAGCGCCGAAGCAGGAGCGCTGGATGGCGGCGCACCAAGGGCGTGTGCATGGGCTGATGATTGGCGTCGGCGCGGGCTTTGATTTCTTTTCGGGCAACGTGAGGCGCGCCCCGTTATGGATGCAGAAGCACAGCCTGGAATGGCTCTATCGCCTGATGCAAGACCCGAAGCGGCTATTCCGGCGCTACTGGAGCACGAATCTGAAATTCATCTGGAACGCGACCATCAGGAGAAAGTAAATGCAGCAAACGACAAAGCAGCCCGCTGTACTGCTGGTACACGACTATTATCAGGTTCCCGGCGGCGAGGATGTCGTTGTGGCGAACGAGAAGCACCTGCTGGAAACGCACGGTCACGCTGCGGCGCTGTATGTGCGGCGGAACGAGGAGATTTCGCGCATGGGAGCGCCGGAGAAAATTCGCAGTGCGCTGGGGATGTTTTTCAGCATCCGTACATACCGCGAGGTTCGACGGAGCATCCGCGAAAACCGGATTTCGCTGGTGCATGTGCACAACACGCTGCCGCTGATTGGCCCGGCAGTGTATTACGCGGCATTCCGCGAGGGCATTCCCGTGGTGCAGACGGTGCACAACTTCCGTCTGCTCTGCCCGAACGCGCTTTTCTACCGCGACGGCCATATCTGCGAGGACTGCGTGAAAAAGGGACTGCACTGCGCGGTGAAGCACCGCTGCTACCGCGGCAGCCGCCTGCAGACGGTGCTCTGCGTGCTCAGCACACGTTTGCACCGTGCCCTCAAAACGTACAGCCGCCTGCATTACATCACCCTGACGGACTTCAACCGGCAGAAGCTGCTGGCGCTTAAGCAGATTCCGCCGGAAAACGTGTCCGTAAAGTCGAACTTTGTGGAACCGCCGGAGACGATTGTGCCATACGCGGCGCGCGAAAATCAGGTGGTGTACATCGGGCGGCTGGATGCGCTCAAGGGCATCCGGCTGCTGCTGGAAGCGTGGGCGCGCTACGAGCGTTCCGGCGGGGGCATGAAGCTGATCATCTGCGGTACAGGGCCGGAGGAAGCATGGTGTCGCGAATATCTGACGCGGGAAAAGCTGAAGCAGGTGGAGCTGCGCGGCTTTGTGCCAAATTCGGCGGCACGGGCG
>OHFC01000139.1_pt1 | contig 22957 bp, 17 predicted proteins | sample 1567421 | NCBI WGS metagenome assembly OHFC01 (sample SAMEA3879600, study PRJEB24766) | human gut metagenome | biome: human-associated habitat; feature: feces | place: USA | collected 1985/1987 | reverse complement strand
GGAAGCACGACAGTGTCGGAGAACGCTCTTTCATTACCGTCCAGTCGCTCAAGAAACTTGAAGGCCACCTGCAGGACTGGGCCACACAGACGACAGGATGGAAACTGGTTGACTTCAGCACCAAGAAAGGTCCAATGCTGTCAAAGGAGGAATACGACCTGGCCAAGTTGAATCCTGACGAATATGCGGACAGGCTATTCTGTCGGGAACGCTGGATAAAGACAAAACTCAGCAAGACGGGTGAAGAACTGGAGCAGAGACTGGTCGTGACCTTCTCGTTCAAGTACCGCGACTACCTGCGGCATATACGAGAAAAACAGATAGCGAGAGCTGAACAGAGCATAAACAACGGCACCGCCGGCAAACTCGGCAAGGGCCAGAACGACCCCAAGCGCTTCATCAAGTGTGAGAAGTGCACCGTCGACGGCGAGGTGGCCCAGTACAGCAGCTACTCCCTAAATCAGGAGATGATAGATCAGGAATCCCGTTTTGATGGCTTCTACGGCATCTGCACCGACCTTTGGGACGATGCTCCGGAAATCATAAAGGTCAATGGCGGGCGATGGATAATCGAGGACTGCTTCAGACTCACCAAAACGGAGTTCGAGGCGCGTCCCGTATTCCTCCGAAGGGACGACCGTATAACCGCACACTTCCTCACCTGCTTCCTTGCGCTCATCATATACAAGTACCTTGCGAAGAAGGTCAACCGCGCCGGGGAGAAGTTCAGCCCCGACCAGATAATCGGAACCCTACAGGACATGAACTTTCTCAAAGTAACGGGAGAAGGATACATCCCGACATATACGAGAAACGTCCTCACGAATCACCTGCATGGTTCAGCCGGCTTCAGAACCGACACCCAGATAGTGACAAAGAAGGCCATGAAGAGCATCATAGCCTCCATCAAGACTTCAAAGGATGAAAAGGACAATGACGGGGCGTAGCCGACAGGCGGTCAGCCACGGCGGACGTGGCCAGCCCACGGCCTCGGGAAGTGGGAGGTGCCTGCCGGATACAAGTTCTCGCGATAGCGAGGACGCAGGAGACGGTAGGAGGGCCGAACGAAGCAGCGCGGAGTGAGTTCCGCCGTGACGGACTGCCAGTCGGCGTGAAATCACCATTGATGCATTACATACTTGCATAATTGCAAAAGCCCCAGAATCGCCATTACAGCGCTCTGGGGCCTTTATATCTTAAAATCAAAGTGTCAAAGATGGGAATATAATAATCTGACCGAAGTTTCGCAAATACGAAATCATTTTGCTGCTCCGTCAGATGCCAAAAAGGGGGATGACATGTAAATCATCCCCCGTACATATATGGATCCCGGCTTCTGTAATCCTTTACGGTTACTTAGAAAGCCTGGGCAGCATCCCAGACAAATACTCTGAGTCCCAATTCCGGCGTTTCCTCATCCTTGGACTTCAGCGCAGAGACTATACCCTGCACCTTGTCATCAGGAACGACGGCGAGAATCGCATAATTCAATGCCGGCCATGCGTGATTGCCATAGTGCGGCTCACCGTCCACAGAACCACGGCCCTGGATATTGTCCCAAAGAGTGAAACCCCTCTGCCCATTGGCGTCGAGGACTTCGAGAACTTCCTCGCTGTACGCCTGATTGTATGATATAAACAATGCTTTCATAATCAATGCTTTTTAGCCGTTTATTGCAGCCTGCTTGGCAAGCTTTTTCTGTTTGTGCTTCTCCTGCCTCGTAGCGAATACGCAGTAGATGGTAGGAATCAGCACCAATGTAACCACTGTCGAAACTGACAGACCCCAGGCAACAGTCACACCAAGTGAGCGCCACATTTCAGAACCTTCACCTGTTCCGATTGCCATAGGAATCATACCGAGCACAGTAGTAAGCGTGGTCATGAGGATAGGACGGAGACGACTTCTTGCAGCAGTTACCGCAGCGTCGAGAATATTCATTCCCCTCTCACGGCACAGGATAAGGTAGTCAATCAGCACAATACCGTTCTTCACCACGATACCGATAAGAATCAGCAGACCGATCATCGCCATCACACCGAGAGCCGTATTGGTAAGCCACAGACCGAAAATCACACCCACAAGAGCGAACGGCACTGAGAACATGATCACGAACGGACTCATGAATGACTCGAACTGTGATGCCATCACCATATAAACCAGTATGACAATCAATACCATAAGGGTAATGAGATCTACGAACATATCCTGCTGGTCCTCATAGTCTCCGGCCACCTTTGCAGTAAGCTCGGACGGGATATTTGCCTCATTGATGGCAGTCTGTGCTGCCTGAACACCCTCACTCATCGCGTAACCGCCCTCGATCACACCCGATACCTTGATCATTCTCTGACGGTTCTTCCTCTCGATTGTAGGAGGAACTTCCGTCTCGACCACTTTTCCGAGGTCCTTGATCTTGATGCCTGCACCTGCAGGAGTGTAGATGATGATGTTTTCAATATCCTCCACACTTGTCCTGAACTCAGGAGCATAACGCACTCTGATATCGTACTCTTCACCGTCTTCACGATAGAATGAGCCTACTGAACCGCTCATGGCAGCGCTTACAGAAGCTGCAGCTGTGGTCGTGTTCAATCCGTTGGCAGCAAGTTTCACCCTGTCGAAATCCACCTGATACTCAGGAGTGTACTGGTCACGGCTCAGAGTAACCTGGGCAAATGACTGGTCTGCGAGCATCCTGGCCTGGATATCCTTGGCCACGCGGTCCGTGGTAGCGAAGTCATAGCCGTAGATTTCCACATCTACCGTAGCGGCTCCGCCCATACCGCCCATACCCTCGGTCACGGTTCCTTTATGGATTTCCGGATATTCCCGGATATCGGCACGGATAATGTCGGCGATTTCACTTGCAGAACGCTTACGAAGCTCCATACTTCCGAGGTTGATGTTCATTGATATGACATTGGAACCGTTGGTCTGCATACTTGCAAATGCATTGTCGGAGTCAGCCTGACCGTAGGTGTAACTGCAGATCTTGATTTCAGGAACCTGCTCACGGACACGGTTATAGAAGTTGCGGGCAAACTCTCCTGTCACTTCCTGAGACGTACCGGCATTGAGCTCGATAGACACTGTCAGACGGCCCTGGTCGGAATGAGGGAAGTACTCGCTCTTGATATGCGGTCCGAGAAGGGCCAGCACTGCCACAAATATAGCCAATGCGCTGAATACCACCGTCTTTCTATGACGGACAGCCCAGTTGATGATGTAGGCATATCCTTCAGATATCGCATTCAGAGCCTTGTCGATAGGCGTAAAGAATATCTTGTAGAGCTTGCTGTCATGCCTCTTGTTGCTGAGCATTCTTGAGCAGAGCATCGGAACGAGAGCCACAGAAGAAGCCAATGACACGAACATGATGATGCTGACGATCCAGCCCAACTGACGGAACATGATTCCCGACATACCGGTAACGAGAGTCAGAGGGAGGAACACTGCGAGCATTGTCAATGTAGAGGCCACAATGGAAATACCCACCTCTTCTGTTCCGTGGATTGCTGCCTGCTTAGGCTTTTCACCTCTCTCCAAGTGCGTGGTGATGTTCTCCAATGCCACGATGGCATCATCGACGACCATACCGATAGCGATGGAAAGGGCCGACATTGATATGATATTCAATGTGTTGCCTGTTGCGAACAGGTACACGAGAGAAGCAAGCAATGAAATAGGGATGGTCAGGACAATGATAAGTGTCGCTCTCCATCTTCCGAGGAAGACATATACCACAAGCATGACGAGGATGAATGTGATGATGATGGTCTCCTTCAGGGAGTTGATACTGTTGATGATATTGTCCGAACTGTCGACGACGGTCTCGATATGAATATCGGTAGGCAGTGTCTTTTCTATTTTCTTGAGTTCGTTCTTGATGCCTTTGATGACGTTCACCGTATTGGTTCCGCTCTGCTTCTGGATTACGATCTGCGCAGAACGTCTGCCGTTGGTGACTGCTTCCTGCTCTTTCTCCTGCTGGCCGTCCCTGACGGTAGCCACGTCCTTCAGATAGACAGCGTCGCCGTTCTTGTAGCCGACCACGATATTGAGCAGCTCTGACGGGTCTTTGAACTCCTTCTGGATACGGAGGGAGTATGACTCGGAGCCTATGTCAATGTTACCGCTCGGCACGTTCCTGTTTTCTGAGGAAATGATTCCGGAAACAGTGGCGATGGACAGACCGTAAGCCTGAAGCTTGTTAGGGTCGCAATACACCTGAATCTCACGGGTAGGAGCACCTGTCACTGACACGGTACCTACGCCTTTCACTCTGGCAAGCGGTGTGGAAACCTTGTCGTCCAGGATCTTGTCCAAGCCTGGAAGGCTTTCCTCTGCCGTTGCGGAAAGGATGAGGATAGGCATGTCATCTGCACTGAACTTGAAGATGACAGGAGTAGTGGCCTGGTCTGGCAATGAAGAGTTGATCATGTCCAGTTTGTCACGGACATCATTGGTCGCCTCCTCTATATCTACACCGTAGTTGAATTCAAGAATAAGAATGGAAATGTTCTCCTTTGATCTGGAGGTCAAATCCTTGAGGTTGCTGACTCCGTTGAGTCCGTTTTCAAGAACCTTGGTAAGGTTCGTCTCGACGTCCGCCGCACTTGCTCCAGGATACGAAGACATGACCATTATGACATTCGCATCGAAGTCCGGATACTGGGCTATGGACGTTTTCATGAACGAGAACACGCCGAAAATTGCAAAAGCTATGAAAACCAATGCAGTAGTGACCGGCTTGTTCACCGCTGTTTTATATATGCTCATTTGATTCTGATTTAGAAATTACATGAAGTGTGGACTGCCGGACTATTCCTGGACATTGACCTTCTCGCCATTTCTCAGGCTTGACTGTCCCTTGACAACCACTTTGTCTCCTTCTTTGAGTCCGCTGAGGATTTCATATTTTTCGTCGAAGTGCCTTCCGAGGGTAACTACAGCTTCTTTTACTGTTCCGTCTTCCTGAAGCACGAACACTGTCCTGACACCTGAGCCCTGCTGTTTTACTACTGAGCCGTCAGGTACTGTCACATTGTGAGTAGCGCCGAAATTGATGGTGACTCTGGAGTACATGCCCGGTCTGAGCTGACGGTCGGCATTTGCGACATTGACCTCAACTGTGAAGGTATGTGTGGAGGCCTGCATCGTAGGGAAGATTCTGGCGATATGGCCTGTGAATGTCTTTCCAGGAAGAGCGTCTGCGGTCAATGTGACCTTGTCGTTTTTCTTGACTTTGGTATAGTCGCTCTCTGATACGCCTACATACAGTTTCACCGGTGTAATCTGCTGAACCACATAGAGCGGCTGACCTGTGTACATGTCACCCTTGTCATAGTTTCTAGCGGTAATCACGCCGCTGATAGGCGAGCGCAGTATGGTATTCTCAAGAAGATTGTTGTACTGGCTGCGGGTAACATTGTATTTGAGTTCCATTGCATCGAAATCCGACTTGGAAACGCCGCCTTGCTCGTACAGGCTCTTGATACGGCTGAATTCCAGAGAGTCGTTCGCCAATGAGAGCTTGGACTGGTTCAGGCTCAAGTCGTCCATTCTGGCAACTATCTGTCCCGCTTTCACGAAATCACCTACTTCCACGTAGATGCGCTTGATTCTGGACGGGCTCTGAGGTGCTATGTTGTTTGTTGCGTAAGGCTCTACTGTAGAGGTATATACGTCTGACTGAGGGATGTCTTCAGCTGCTACTGACATGACCTGGACATTGCTCAGTTTCACTTCCTGCTGCACATCCTGCTGACCTTCTGTCTTAGAAGTGTTGTTTCCGCAGCTTGCCGCCATCACGACTGCAGATGCGTAAATGATAGTTCTGAATTTCATATTTTTCATTGTCTTATTATCTGTTGTTCAAATCCACGTTACCGTTTTCGTCTATAAAATCATGGCCGAGAACCTGCTCAAGGCTTGATTTCGCTACCATATAACTGTATATGCTCTGAGATTCGCCGAGTTTCGCCTGTGTAAGTGCGAGCTGGGCATCGTTGAGTTCAGTGATCGTGCTGCGTCCCACGTTATATGATTTTGTGGCGATGTCATATGCCTTCTGCGCTGTCTCCACGGCTTCTTTTGCTGCTGCGCAACTCTTCATCTGGGTCTCCATCGTGTTCAGATACTGTCTGATGGCGATTTTCAGCTGACGTTCAGTGTCATTGACCTGGATGGCAAGCTCTGAAGCCTGGACTTTCGCCTGGCGCACATCGTTCAGACGTTTTCCGCCCGAGAATATCGGGATGTTCAGGCTGAGGCCCACATAAGAATACGGAGTCCATCTGTAGTCGCTGAACTTGAAGTCATTGGTCATCGCATTCAGGCTGTATGAGAATGTGAGAGCGAGTGACGGAATGTAGGCGTACTGCTGGAGTTTTACCGTTTCTGCGAGCTGGTCTGCCTGGATCGCCAACTGACGCATTGTCGAGTTGTGGTCCAAGTTCATTATATCGGTGCCATTCTCCAGTGCCATCTCACCTGTGTAATCTTCAAGTGAGCCGGCCACGTCGATGTTCTGGTCGAGTTCCACGCCCATAACCGCCTTCAACTGCCACAATGACAGGACTACTGAACTTTCTGCGTTATATACGTTCGGAATCGCGCTTGCTACAGTAGATTTCGCTCTGGTATATTCCAGCTCAGAGGCTTTCTGCGCATTGTAACGCATCTCCGTCTGCTTGAAGTTTTCCACAGCATTGGCATACACGTCTTTATAGACATTGAGCGCTTCCTTTGCAAGAAGGGCTGCATAGTATGACTGCTTTACCTGTGTAACCATTTCAAGACGTGATGAACGTGCCTTCTCGACTGCGAGTTCCACGCTCTTTCCTGAAATTTTCAGACTTTTCCATAACTGGGCATTGACAAGAGGCATTGACGCGGATACTCCTGCATTGTAGGTATTCCAACGTCCTACTTCGATGCCTCCTCCTGTAGGGAAACTCGGTTTTTCCGTGGATGAGGAACCTGAGTCCGTCGCTCCCGAATCTGTCGTTCCGGAATCTGAAGACGAGCCGCCTCCCATGATCTTGCTCATGTCCATATCCATATACATAACCTGCTTCTTGATGGTTCTCATGAAAGAGGCTGTCAGGTCAATCTGTGGAAATAAAGATGCATAAGTACCTTTCTTGGCATAACCGGCGCGTTCAATTTCCTTGTCCGCGACTCTTACCGAAGCGTTTTCACTCAACGCGATTTTAAGGGCATCTTCCAATGTAATGACTGTCGCTGTCTGCGTGCTGTCCGCTTCCTGTGCTACTGCCTTTGCGGACCAACTGACCGAGATTGCAATCAACAGCAAGCTCGGAATCCATTTTTTCATACTCTAACTATTTACTTTTCTTTACAATTTTCTATTACCAACTCGGCGGCGATAACTGCAAAGCACATACCAGATTTGTGTACAAAATGACAATTTTTATTGCAATTATGTTCTAAAGGTCGACTATTTGTTAAGTTCAATGTCTTTTTAAGCCAATGACTTGGCGTAATGCGTCTTTTCCTTGTGTTTCCCATCGTCAGGACGCACGATTGCCGCAGGTTGTTTCCTCACGAATGCATAAACGAGGAAACCGACTCCTATGAGGATGAACGGAATGCTCAGAACCTGTCCCATATTGAGGACCATATTGTCCTCGAATGCCACCTGAGGCTCCTTGATGAATTCTATCAGGAATCTCATTCCGAAGCAGACAATGAAGAATATGCCGATAAATGTACCTCTATACAGTTTGTCGAGTTTGTATCTGTACATCCATATCAGTACTATTCCCAATATGAGATAGCTGAGCGCCTCATAAATCTGTGTAGGATGTTTCGGCTCGGTTTCGTGCCGCAAATCGAATATGAATCCCCACGGAAGTGATGTCACGTCGCCGTAAATCTCTGAGTTCATCAGATTTCCGAGACGGATGAATGTGGCTGCGAATGCCACGGCTATACACAGCCTGTCAAGCAGCCATACGAAGTCGAAATGGTTTTTCTTGCCGTAATGATGTGCGTACCAGAGCATTGCAAAGAAAAGGACAATGGTTCCCCCGTGGCTTGCGAGTCCGCCTTTCCACGGCATGAATATCTCCAGGAAGCCTTGCCAGCTTCCGAAATAGTAGTCCGGCTGGTAGAAGATGCAATGTCCGAGTCTGGCGCCTACTATCGTGGCTATCAGGAGGGTATAGAGCAATGAATCCAACAGGTTCTCCGAGACGCCTTCTCTTCTGAAAAACCATCTGAAGATGTACCATCCCAAGACGAAGCCTGATACGAACAGTATGGAATACCATCTGAGGCCGAATGAGCCGATATGGAAAATGACAGGATCCACATGCCAGTGGACAAACAACATTTCTAACATATGTAAATATATTAAGTAGTCCATGCCGGCTGTCCGTTCACAACCTCGTTAGACCGAATAACTTACAAATTTACGCATATTTTCGGATTTCTCTTTATTTCGCCCAAGTATTCCACCTGCACGACTGAGTGAAAATAGTCCTGAAAAAGGTTTACCAGTTGTGTCTAGTCCTGAAAAAAGTTTACCGATATTGAACAATAAGTAGTAGGGCACACCACGCAACAGACTGACTATAAACAAATTAAGCATTTTCAGAGTTGCAGGATCGCCAACTCTGAAAATGCGTACATCATTGAATATTAAGTTATTGCGCGTCGCGCCCCGTGCACTCCTCTTCAGCCACGCGCGACGCTTGCTTCCTCAACTTACTTAGTCACCCCAAAAACCGCCGCCTTCGGCTTCCTCTAAACCACATTCACACAGTACATCATAAACTTTGCCTGCCTCTATATATTTGGTAGTGTAAAAATCAATCCTCCTATGAAATGTCATAAATGGATCATAAGAACTACCTATCCCAAGACCTTCAGGCATAGAAGCCAAATAATTCATAGCAGGAACTATAACATACCTATATCCTACAGAACCTTTACCATATTCCGAGGAGCCTTTCTCTGCAGGTGTCTCAAGATTAATCGAAGCCTGATCCAAAGCTTGCTGCTCAAATCGAACCCGGCATTGCCGAAATCCTCACTCACCTGTGCCTTTGCAAAATCCAACACAACCCGATTTGCCGCATTGGCAGTATGATTCACACACTTCAGACGAAGTATAGCACAGTTATGCTTGAACGCAAACGAGAGAGCGCCCTCTTTCAGTTCAGATGTCGCGGTCATAACGTCGTAGGCGGAAAGGTTATCCGCTTCTCCATTCTGCTTGCTGAAGTCAATGTCGATTTTCCCGTCTGGATTCAATGTGGCCGCAGAGCCGTACAGGCCTGTAAATGGAGTAGATACGGAAACACCTTCCGGAACGGACTCTGCAGTAAACGAAGTACCTGCGGCAGTTTTGCTGAAGACGACAGGTGCTGTCCCGCCATCATAATATGCCCTGAAAGACTCGGCGGTGTCCCATGATACTTTCGCACCTGTCTTATCACCATAATTTCCGACTTCATACACCGTCCTGGTAGCATCGGACGAAATATAGGCATTGGCACACAATGTCTCACCTGCAGTCTGAGCACCCTCTTTGTTACAAGCCACGACTGCCAGTGCGGCAAGACAAACAACAGAAGAATATATTCTTTTCATAAGTTCTCCTCCCATTAAAGCATTCCACCGTATTCGAAATCCTCAGGGTCTTCTGTATATGAAGGCGACCCTACCGACAAACTGCTGCTGCAGAACGAACTTTCTGAAACGATATTGAAGACGCTTACTTTCGGCGCTTCATAGCACGCTGGCTTTCCAAAATCTGATTTGTAACTCATCTCTTTACTTTACTTTTTTTGATACGATAGCGGCTGTGACAGCAACGCCATACGACATGATTATTGACCGGCAAAGGTATGTCCGAGGAGATTCCCTTGCCAAAAAATCTTTGTAAAGAAATGTTACTTTAAAGGCAAAAATATTGTGCATCAGCCTATTGTCACAAGCCAACGCACGTGAATACGAAAAAATTTATAACCTGAAACCCTAAAGGGAGTTTTGTTACTTTAAGAGCAAGACGCTACTGGAACATCTTTTCCACGCGAGAGGAAACTTCGCTATAAACGTCTGACACAGACTTTCTTGCCTTATAGAACGTCACTCTGGAAGTGAAACCGGACTCGGCAGCCACCAGATCCTGGATAGCATCCGGATTCTTAAACTTATATAGACGCGCATACTCGAGCCTGAACATATTCACGAGACGATAATAGCCATGAAGGGCTATGAACTTGTCCGCTTTCTGCGCATTGCCGCGACTGACTGCCGACAGGACTTCGGTCTTCAACAAGTGAGGCTCCTTGAAATGACGCCCGATTATGGTGAGGACCTCATCTTCGATACTGCCTGCCGTGCAGCACAATTCCTGAGGAACACTCTCCACAGGCTGCAACTCAGGCAGGGACCTGCCTTCCTGAGGCTTCAGAATCACACAAAGAAGCCATACGAACACGACAGAATATAAGAGATTGTTCGCCAAGAAGAACCAAGGATTCCTAGTCAGAAACAGTACCCAGCCCAGCAGAATCAGAACAAGAGGCAGCCACAGGACCTTGCGGGCGAAGTTCAACGGGAAATCCTCCGGATTGGAATAGTTGTCATTCATGTACAGGTCAATGTCTCTCCTCAGTCTGAGCAACGTGAATACAGCCAATACCGTCGAACATGTTCCGGCAACAGCCGACCCCACATAAATCCACTTCTCATGGGAGGAGAAAAACTGAGGGCAAATGACCAGGATGAGCAAAAGCGCAGCCATCCATAGCAATTCACACCAATTGACTATCTTTTTCCACAAGAACTTGCCGTCAAGTTCCCATCTGAAATAAATCCGATACAGAACTGACACGGCGAGGGATATGTAAATAATCCATACGGATACCGCATAAGTCATTACCGCCGGGCCAGACGGCATCAGCACATATGGCACCAACAGGACCGGCATCGCAAAGAAAAGCGACATCTGTCTCCTGGCTGGATAATACACCTTTTCATTGTCAGAATATGGCGCACACATGTGAAACCACCGCACGGCTGCACAAACCAGCCCGGCAACAATCAAGACAAGGCAAGCGTCAGAAAACAGCGCTTCGCGAGATATGGACATCCAGAACATCTTCTTCATACAAAGAAGGCAGCCTGAAAAACAGACTGCCCACTATAATCTTTAAAATCTCCGCCGCTAAGTAATCTTCAAAAAAAATAACCTGCACCATCTTATGAATATCTTTCCGGCCCATATTCCCTTCCTCATCAGTCACGTAGCTACTGCTACGCTCCATCTTCGGAAGATAATCTGACCTCGGAAATCTTATTCAAATCTGAAGTAGTTTATTTATTTCAGATTACTAAGGCATTGATCTGAAATTATTCATTTACAGCAGCTACGCCTGGGAGCACCTTGCCTTCGATAGCCTCGAGAAGGGCGCCACCGCCGGTAGAGATGTAAGAAACCTTGTCGGTAAGACCGAACTTGGTGCAGCATGCTACAGAGTCGCCGCCGCCGATGAGTGAGAATGCACCCTCTGCAGTAGCCTCAGCGATAGCATTGCCGATAGCTCTTGAACCTGCGCAGAACTCGTCACACTCGAATACGCCTGCAGGACCGTTCCAGAGGATGGTCTTGCAACCCTTAATGGCTGCAGCGAATTTCTTCTGAGCCTCAGGGCCAGCGTCCACGCCCTCGAAACCGGCAGGGACGGCCGTTGCAGGGGCAACCTTGTACTCAGCACCTGGCTTGAGAGACATTGTAGCGAAATCGAGACCGTTGGTAACGACTGCATCAGGAGCCATAATGAGCTCAACACCATTCTCTTTAGCCTTCTTCTCCACGTCGAGAGCCACGTCGAGCTTGTCCATCTCTACGATAGAGTCGCCGATCTCTCCGCCGTGAGCCTTGGCAAATGTATATGTCATACCGCCGCAGAGGATGAGCTTGTCAACCTTGCCGAGAAGGTTCTCGATGATACCGATCTTGGTGGAAACCTTGGAACCGCCCATGATGGCGATGAAAGGACGTTTGATGTCGCTGAGGACATTGTTCACAGCCTGCACCTCTTTCTCCATGAGGAGACCGAGCATACGGTCCTCAGGTTTGAAGTAATCTGCGATAACAGCTGTAGAAGCGTGTTTGCGGTGAGCTGTACCGAAAGCATCCATTACCCAGCAGTCAGCGTAAGAAGCAAGTTTCTTGGCAAACTCTTTCTGAGAAGCCTTCATTGCCTTCTTGGCCTCTTCATAAGCAGGATCCTCCTTGTCGATTCCTACCGGCTTGCCTTCCTCTTCAGGGTAGAAACGGAGGTTCTCGAGAAGAAGCACCTCACCCGGTTTGAGGGCAGCAGCCTGCTCGTCAGCCTTCTGGCAGTCAGGAGCGAACTGTACAGGAACGCCGAGTTCCTTGCTTACCGTATCAACTATCTGAGAAAGAGAAAGTTCCGGTTTAACTTTTCCCTTAGGTTTGCCCATGTGGGACATAATGATAAGCGAACCACCTTTCTCAAGAATGAGTTTAAGTGTAGGGAGAGCACCACGGATACGGGTGTCATCTGTAATCTTGCCATCCTGGATAGGAACGTTGAAATCCACTCTCACGATAGCTTTCTTACCTTTGAAGTCGTAAGACTTAATGTTTGATGCCATAATTTATATAATTTTATTATAACTTTCTGTTCCAGCCTACAAAGTTAGCAATTTCCGACAAATTCCGTACCGCTATTTTTCTCCGCTGTACATACGGCAGATACCGAAGGTGAAAGCACGGTGCCTGACATTGTGATATCCGCAGTCACGCAGCGTCTGCATGAACTCTTTCTTACCCGGAAAATTCAGCACCGAAGCCGGCAGATATTCGTAGGCATCCCTGTTCCCCGACACCTTTCCCCCGACAACCGGAAGAATATGCAGAAAATACAGGTTGTACAACCATTTCATCACAGGATTCGACGGCACGGAAAGTTCCAATATCACAAGTTCACCGCCCGGCCTCAGCACTCTAAGTATCTCTTTCAGAGCCTTTTCCCTGTTTTCGAAATTCCGAACGCCGAACGCCACAGTCACCCGGTCGAACGCCCCGTCAGAGAATCTGAGGCTCTCGCAGTCGCCCTGTTCACACGAGACAATGTTTTCCAACCCGACTGCCTTGACCTTTTCCGCCATAATCTTCAACATTCCCTCGGACAAGTCCACACCCATGACGTGCCCGGGCCAATATCTGCCGGTTTTCAAAAACTCACCAGCATTGTCAACTTCCTGAGCCCGAGCTACTTCCTGACACCCAGAAGCCCTCCGCAACATCTCTTTCGCTATCGCAATCGAAAAATCGCCTGTCCCGCAGGCAATATCCAAGACATGCAGACCACCATTTTCGCTGTCGCCAGCCGCCGTCATCGCCCTTTCTGTAAGATTCGGCTTGAAGATCTGGGTCAATGCCCTTTTTCTCCAGGTCTTGTCAATGTCCAGAGACATCAGATGATTCAATTTGTCATATTCCGGGGCAATGTTGTCGAACATTCCCTGTATGTTTTCCTTTTTAGGCATATCCGATGCGTATTATTATCTCTTAAGTCTAACGAAAATACTGAGAGGCAGCACCTTACCGAAACGATCACGCAAAGCGAGCTCTCCGGATTCCAAGTCATACCCTTCAGTTTTGCCAGTAAGGCCGAATGCCTCCTTGACTACAGTTTCCCCGAGAATCGGTGAAAAACCGTTTGAATACAGATTGAGAACCATGAAGCTGTTCTGCGGGGCCAAAATGGCCTTGACGGTCTTCATCATCTCGAACAGGCACTCGTCGAGCTTCCATTTTTCACCGTCAGTTCCATGACCATAAGCTGGCGGGTCCAAGATAATCCCCTGGTACACATTGCCCCGCTTCGCCTCTCTTTTCGCAAACTTCATCGCATCCTCAACCACCCATCTGATACCGTCGAGGTGGCTTGCGTCCTGATTTCCGTGAGCCCACGTCACCACCTGCCTTACTGAGTCCAGATGAGTAACATCTGCGCCTGCCGCCTTTGCCGCAAGAGACGCCGCTCCCGTGTAGGCGAAAAGGTTCAGCACCTTCGGACGGCCATCCGGAGTCTGTCCTGCAGCCCTTCTCTGCTCTTCTGTCAATGTCTGCGTCTTGTCCAGTGCCACAAACTCAGAAGTGTTCTTGAATATGTATTCCCAGTTCGGGGCCTGCTCAGGGAAAACGCCCACATGCTTGAACGATGTCAGTCCGAGTCTCAGTGAAAAATCCAGACCTTTCTGTTCTCCCCGATACTTGATATACCACTGGTCATCAGTACGCTTGAGCCTCTCCCAAGTTCCGCTGTCCTCTTTTCCGGCTTTCGCGAATCCTGCACCGGGACGGAAACGCGTATGAGCGGTCCTGTCCCACTCATCTGCCGGCATTGTCCTGTGCCATAGCGCTTTAGGCTCAGGCCTCACCATATAATAATTGCCGAATCTCTCAAGTTTTTCACCTTCTCCGGAATCGACCAGTTCATAGTCTTTCCAGAATTCACCAGGATACTGTACCATTCTTCTGTTTCTTTTGCTGCGACAAAGTTACGTAAAGTTTGAAGAATTTCACTCCTGTACACAAAAAGACAGGAGACCGGAAAGTTCCGATCTCCCGCCCGAAAGTGCTTTACGATACGCCGTTACTACAACTCGCTGAACATCAGCGTGAACGTACCGCGTGTCTTCTTGTTCTCCTGCCAGTTGCCGATGAACTGATAAGTCTTTCCGGATATCACCTTAGTGAAAGTGTAGGTGGTGATTTCTCCCTCCTTCTTCATCTCCTTGGTAAATCCGGCAGCTTCGAACTGCGAATAGTAAGCTAATGCAGTCTCTTGAGTAGCGTTGTCAGTAAATCCGACAGATGTCGAATTCGCAGGTCCCATAACCAATGTCTGGATGTTACCGCCGTATTTCGGGAAATTCGCCATGAACGGCCTTTCCTTCACGATATCCTCCCAAGACTTGTCTGAAGTGAGCAATATGTCTCTCACGTCATTCTTGGAACAGCTTGTCACTACAGGACCGAGCAGCGCAATGCAAAATAAAGCTGCAAGGAGTTTTTTAAATGTTTTCATATTAGAGTTTTGTTAGAAATGTGTGTGCAGTTCTTATTCCTCAGCATCCTGAGCCGCATAGTCCTCCAGCAGCTTAGCCTGAACATCACCAGGAACAGGCTGATAATCAGCGAACTGCATCGTGAACGTAGCACTGCCCGAAGTCAGTGAACTCAATGCGGTAGAATACCTGTACAGTTCTGCGAGAGGGACCCTTGCCTTGATAACTTCAAATCCCTTTTCGCTGCCCATTCCTTCGATGATTGCCCTGCGGTTCTGAAGGTCTGACATACATGCTCCCATGTATTCGCTCGGCGTGAGGACTTCCAGATTGTAGATAGGCTCCATAATCTTCGGACCTGCATTGCGGAACGCCTCCTTGAAGGCATTTCTTGCAGCGAGAACGAATGAGATTTCATTGGAATCCACCGGATGCATCTTTCCGTCGTACACGAACACCCTGATATCACGGGCATACGAACCGGTAAGAGGACCTTCCGTCATCTTCTCCATGATACCCTTGAGGATAGCAGGCATGAAGCGGGCATCGATGGCACCGCCGACTACGCAGTTGTAAAACTCAAGCTTGCCGCCCCATTCCAGGTTATAGGCTTCCTGGCTCTTGACATTGAGAGTGACATCCTTTCCGTCAATCTTGAACTTGTTCGTGAACGGAACGCCTTCCACGATAGGGCATATCAGCAAGTGGACTTCACCGAACTGGCCGGCTCCACCTGACTGCTTCTTGTGACGATACTCAGCCGTAGCCTGCTTTGTGATGGTCTCGCGATATGGGATCTTAGGAGGGAACATCTCGATGTTCACCTTGAACTCGTTCTCGAGTCTCCATTTCACAACATTGATATGCTGCTCGCCCTGACCGCTCAAAATGGTCTGTTTCAACTCCTTGGAATACTCTACAACCACTGTAGGGTCCTGTGCTGAAATCTTGTTCAAAGCATCGCCGAGTTTGGTCTCATCAGCCTGGACCTTAGCCTTGATGGCCGTGCGGTACTTAGGAGCAGGGAATTTGATATCCTCGTAACTGATGCCCGTTCCCGGCTGGGTCAATGTCACATTGGTCTTGCCGGAACGAAGTTTAACCGTACAGCCGATATCACCGGCCATCATATCGGTCACCTTCTCTTTCTTGGCACCTGCCACTGCGTAAATTGTGGATATGCGCTCGCGGTTTCCGGTCAATGCATCTTCGAGATCCATGCCTTCATCCAATTCTCCGCTCATTACCTTGAAGTACGAAACTTCTCCGAGGTGTGGCTCTACATCAGTTTTATATATGAAAAGAGTGGTAGGAGCATCCTGCTTGCAAGCTACTTCCTCTCCTTCTCTTGTCAATGTCTTGGTGATTTCAGGTGATGCGGATGTCCTGATAGTGAACTCCATAAGGCGTTTCACGCCGATATCCTTCTTAGCTGAAAGGCAGAATACAGGAAGCACCTTGCCTGCACGGATTCCTACACCGAGACCCTTGCGGATTTCATCCTCGGTAAGAGAACCTGCCTCGAAGAATTTCTCCATCAGCGTATCATCATATTCTGCTGCCGTCTCGATAAGCGTCTGACGCAGAAGTTCCGCTTCATCTTTAAGATTTTCAGGGATTTCCAGATCTTCTCTGGTACCATTTTCATCCTTGAAGTGATAGTATTTCATCTTCAGGACATCCACGAAACCGTCGAATGACGGACCCGGGTTAACAGGGAACTGAACGATTACAGGCTTGTTCCCGAAAGCCTCCTTCATACTTGACTGAACTGTATCCCAGTCAGCCTTTTCGCTGTCAAGCTGGTTTACACCTATTATAATAGGAACATTGTACTGTTCCGCATAACGGGCGAATATCTCTGTCCCCACTTCCACGCCCTGCTGAGCATTGATTACGAGAATACCGTTCTCGCATACTTTAAACGCGGAAACAGCGCCGCCAATAAAATCATCAGAACCCGGAGTGTCAATGATATTGAACTTAGTGTCCATAAATTCCGCGAAAAGCGGAGTTGAGAAAATGGACCTCTGGTTCATCTGCTCTATCTCTGAATTGTCAGATACAGTGTTCTTGGCTTCAACTGAACCGCGTCTGTCGATTACTTTACCTTCATAAAGCATCGCCTCCGCTAATGTGGTCTTGCCTGACTTTGTGCTGCCAAGCAAGACCACATTCCGGATGTCTTTGGTAGGATAGGATCTCATCTTCTTAGTATGTTATTAGTTTATAAAAAAGTCATTACGGCGCACCAATGGGGTGCACCTATGCAAATCTAATAAATATAAAACGTAATAACAATACAATTCCGCATTATATTTAAAACCTTTTAAGATGATACTTGGCATGATACCCTCACGGGCATATCCTACCGGTGAAAAATACACGGAACTTGTGCCTGACGGCTGCCCGCCGCAGCGCAAGGTCCAATGTCTCCTCTCCGGTCATCCCCAACTCCCTCTCCAGCATTGACTCCACTTCTGCCAGATCGACATCCAGCTTTCGGCACAATGCCCCGAACGGTTCCATAAGACAGGAATCCAACTTTCCCGAATTCAACATTCCGCAAAATCTGCGGTAACTGCGCATTGCAGAAGTCTCCACCCTCTGCTCATGTCCGACATTTTCTTTGTTTCTCATAGCAATGACAAGTTTTTGTGTGCATCGCAAATCTCGGTCATATATCGCAAAAGGACAATCAGAAGCGCCATCAGGAGTGCAGATTTTTACGATTTTTAAATAAAATTTTTACGATTTTTAAATTTTAGACAAATTTTCATTGTCTTTACACAGATTTTATTGTCATCATCAAGTGAGATTTTACAAATATCTTTGTCAAAAATGAACGGCACTCACGAGATGGACAACGACAGCATTAAAGTGAATATTGTCCGTAAGCGGACTGAAGAGGGCATCTCGCAAGATGAGATGGCCAAAAGACTGCGTATTTCGAGAAACACTTACAGAAGTATCGAAAAAGGGACCGCCAAAGTCATCAGTGAGCGTCTGAATGAAATCGCAAGCAGTCTGAACACCTCTGCGGAGGAGCTTGTTTTAGGATACAAACCCGTCGAGAGAAACTCTGAGGTGGAGGACATCCGGATGGAATTCGACTCCGCCAAGAACCGTTACGAGAAAGAAAAGGCCTCATTGATAGCCGATTACGAGAATCGTATCAATGTACTGACGGACCATATAGCATCGTTGGAGTCCACAATTTCCAATATGAGAGAAATCATTGACTCGAAAAATGAAATCATATCGCTGATGAAGCGAGAGGAGTCCAAGAAATAATCACTAATTTCGCATCCGGACAAGATTTTTTAACAATGCAAACACCGGATCTGAAAAATTTTCTTCACGAAGACGTGATTGAGGCCGGGTGCGACGAGGCTGGACGCGGTCCGCTCGCAGGCCCTGTTTTCGCCGCATCTGTCATATTGCCGAAAGATTTCTTCCACCCGTTGCTTGACGACTCCAAGAAAATGACTGCCGCACATAGGGATAAAGTGCGTGAAGTTATTGAGAAAGAAGCCGTTGCCTGGGCCGTGGAAGAAGTCAGTCCTGCAGAGATTGACGAATTGAACATTCTCTGGGCCTCGGTGACCGGTATGCAGAGGGCCGTCCTGAGGCTGGACCCGAAACCGGAGTTTCTTCTCATTGACGGGAACAAATTCAGGCCGTTTGACGTCTATTCGCAGAAAAACTATCAGACTGTAGTAAAGGGCGATGCGACATATGCGCCGATTGCGGCCGCGTCCGTCCTGGCCAAGACATGGAGGGATGAATTTATGAGGAAGATTGCCGAGGAATATCCGCAGTACGGCTGGGAACGGAACATGGGCTACCCTACCCCTGAGCACATCGCCGCCATCAGGAAATACGGCTACACCCCGTATCACCGTATGTCCTTCCACCCCAAAGAACTCGAGCCCACACTGTTTGATTCTTCTGATTCTCGCTGATTTTAACTAACTTTGCGTGATGCGGCCGGCGATAGCGTCTGGAAGCATTTGGGGGAAATTATGCAAATAACATTGACAAATATGAAAAAGGCATTTATTGCGATTTCGGCGTTCTTGATGCTCTCGTCGGGAGCTCGTGCCGATGAAGGAATGTGGCTGCTGCCGCTTCTTCAGAAAATGAACAGCAAAGCTATGGAGAATATCGGTTGCAGACTGACTCCTGAGCAGATTTATGACATAAACCACAACTCTCTGAAAGATGCCATCGTGCAGTTCGGCGGAGGATGTACGGGTGAGATCATCTCTGACAAGGGCCTCCTCGTGACTAATCACCACTGCGGATACGGAAGCATCCAGAAACTCAGCACCCCTGAGCACAACTATCTGGAAGACGGATATTGGGCAATGCAGAGCTGCGAGGAACTCCCTGTTCCCGGCCTGACAGTGCGTTTTCTCCAGAGCATGACCGACGTGACGGACGTATTGGAAAAGACACGTGCGGCGGCATTGAAAGAATACAAGGACAGCGCAAATGCTGTGGAACTTGCGAACAATGCATGGTCTGCGGCACGCGAGCAGATGATAGAGGCCGTCAAGAAAAGCAACCCTGACTGCGAGGTAAGGATCGTGAATTTCTACAATGACAATGTTAATTACCTGATTATCGACAAGGTGTTCCGCGACGTCAGGTTCGTCGGCGCTCCTCCTGCTTCTCTGGGCAAGTTCGGCGGCGACACTGACAACTGGATGTGGCCACGCCAGACCTGCGATTACTCTATGTTCAGAGTGTATGCGGACAAGAACAATGAGCCTGCCGATTACGCTGAGGACAATGTTCCTTACACCCCGAAACAGTCATTGAAAATATCCCTGAAGGGTGTGAAAGAGGGTGATTTCTCGATGATTATGGGCTATCCGGGACGCACTCAGAGGTTCCAGAGCGCATCAATGCTGGAGCAGATGATAAAGAGACAGGACGTAAGCATCGCTGTCAGGACATTGAGACAGAGCATCATGAAAGAGGGCATGGAGGCAGATCCAGTCGTGCGTCTCCAGTATGCGAACAAGTATGCCGGCTCTTCAAACGGATGGAAAAAGTGGATTGGCGAGAAGAAGGCTTTCGAAAAGCTGAACATCATCGGCAGAGAGGAGCAGAAAGAGGCCGAATTCACCAAATGGGTGAACGGCAACAAGAAGCGCAAGGCTGCCTACGGTTCCGCTTTGGAGGAGATAAGCAATGTGACGAGGAGTTCTTCCGATGACGACGTGGCTTTCAGACTTCTTATGGAGGCTCCGTTCAAGGTGGGTCTCTGTGACCTTGTAGGCGCTTTTGCACAGGGAATGATGGCTCAGCGCGGTATCAACCCTGAAGATACTCTTGCTATGTTCCAGGCCGGAAAGGATGCCGTGAAACCACTCTACAAGGATTTCAATGAGCCTCTCGAGCGCAAGATCGCCGCAGGTCTCCTCAAATATTATCGTGACAATGCCAGGACTTCAGATTTCCTCAGCATCGGCGACCGCGATTTCGCGACGATGGACATTGACGCTTATGTGGATTCCCTCTTCGACAGCAGTTTCCTTTCTTCCGAGGCCAAGCTCGACAGCAAGAATATAACTTGCCAGGAGGATTTTGTCAATGACGCGGCTACGGAGTATTACAATGCTGTGGTTACGGCCTATCTTCCTCTGTATCAGAGGATGAGCTCATACAATGCCAAGCTTGCAAGTGCCAACAAGTCTTTTGCCGCAGGTCTTCTGGCTTGGGAAAAGGGACAGCCTTCTTATCCTGATGCAAACTCCACTATGAGACTGACTTACGGTACGGTGAAAGGATATTCTCCGGCAGACGGCGTTACATATAAGTATTATACGACATTGACAGGAGTAATCGAAAAGGAAGATCCGGACAATTACGAGTTCCGCGTTCCTGCGAAGATCAAGGCTCTTTACGAGGCGCGTGATTTCGGCCAATATGCTGATGAGAGCGGCATGCTTCCGACTTGTTTCCTGAACAACTGCGACATTACCGGAGGAAACTCCGGCAGCCCTGTGCTCGATGCGGAGGGCCGGCTTATCGGTCTGGCTTTCGATGGCAACTGGGAGTCAATGTCGAGCGACGTAATGTTCGAGCCTGATCTTCAGAGATGTATCTGCGTGGATATCCGCTACGTCCTCTTCGTGATGGACAAATTCGGCGGTGCAGGCTATCTGCTGGACGAAATGAATATTGAGAAGTAAGATCGCATTGACAATGAAAGAAAATGAGATAATGAAGATGCTCTTCGATGTTACTCACCCGGGAAAGGGTGACAAGAACATCGTGGAGCTGGGACTTGTGGACAAGGTGGAGATTGACGGGGACAAGGTAACATTGACTCTGGCCTTCCCCAAACACCGTGATCCGCTTACGGAATACCTTGTGGGTAGCGCGAAAGCTGCAATATACAGGCACGCGCCAGAAGTCAAGGATGTGGAGGTCAAGACTGTTGTGCGTGAGGAAAGCGTGCCGAAGAAGCAGACCGGCCTCAACTTGACGCTCGACGAAGTGAACAATGTAAGGCACATCATAGGTGTGGCTTCCGGAAAAGGCGGTGTGGGAAAATCTACCGTAGCAGTGAATCTGGCTGTGGCATTGGCCAGGCTCGGTTACAAGGTGGGTCTCGCTGATGCTGATGTTTACGGTCCGTCCGTTCCCAAGATGACGGCTACCGAGGGTGCTCTGCCTGAGGCCATCAAGGAGGGCGAAGGTGAAGTGATCATGCCTATAGAGAAGTATGGTGTGAAATGGATGTCCATAGGTTATTTCTCCGAGCCGGGTCAGGCGCTGATCTGGAGGGGACCAATGGCATGCAACGCATTGAAGCAGATGATCCTGCAGGTCAGATGGGGCGTTCTGGATTTCCTTCTTATAGATATGCCGCCGGGAACTGGTGACATCCATATCTCTCTGGTCCAGGATATTCCGATGGAGGGTGCCGTGATAGTGACAACGCCTCAGGATGTCGCATTGGCCGATGTGGAGAAGGGTGTGGACATGTTCCGCAACAAGAATATCAACCGGAGGATTTTCGGTATCGTGGAGAATATGTCATGGTTTACTCCGGCGGAACTGCCTGAGAACAAATACTATATATTCGGCAAGGATGGCGGCCTGAGGATGGCGGAAAAGTATGGTGTTCCGCTTCTCGGCCAGATTCCGATCGTGCAGAGCATCCGCGAAAATGGTGATGAGGGCGAGCCGGCCGCTTTGTCTTCACGCCCGGACGGCCTGGCTTTTCTGAATCTTGCAGAAAAACTTGTTAAATCTGTCGAGATGCCGTAAATTCGCCCTGTGATTTCAGGTTGCGGCCGGATTAAGTGGTGGGACAGCACGGATTCCTGATGTGGAACCACCTAATTTGAGTGGTGGGACAGATCGGATTCCTGATGTGGAACGACTCGGTGTCCTGTGTGGCAGTTCGGATTCGGTGGCAAGAGCACCTTCAGCGGTGGGGCAGAACTGATACAGAGGTAGAAGGACCATCAGAGGTGGGGTATCACGGATACAGTGGTAGAAGGGCCCTCAGAGGTGGAACCACTCGATTGCAGAAGTAGGAGCACCCGACTCCTGATGTGGAACCACCCGATTTGGGTTGTGGGAGCACTCGATGTGAATGGTGGGAGCACGTCAGATTTCAGAGGCGCAACCTATAAAACACTGATAATCAAAGACTTGCTTGATTTCAGAGTAGTAATTTTCACAACTCTGAAATCAGTTAAATCTCTGGACATCAGGCAATTACGCGATGCGCCAGGTGTGTACGGCAACAAGAAGCCCCTGTGAGGACCAGGCCCTCCCACTATCGTGGGCGCCTCCCTCTAGTGCGAGGCCACTGAAAAAGGGCATAATTTTTATGCCCTTG
>OHFC01000136.1_pt1 | contig 23085 bp, 18 predicted proteins | sample 1567421 | NCBI WGS metagenome assembly OHFC01 (sample SAMEA3879600, study PRJEB24766) | human gut metagenome | biome: human-associated habitat; feature: feces | place: USA | collected 1985/1987 | reverse complement strand
CCAAAAGCAGCATACCTGCACGGAGTGCGGCCACGTCGAGACGGAGGTCATCCCCGCCACCGGCCACCACTGGGTGGACAAAGGAGACGGCACCCACACCTGCCCCGACTGCGGTGCCACCGAGGGCCAGCCTGTCAACACCAACAGCGCCCTTGAGCTGCGGGTGGTGGACGCCGAGGGCATGAATGAGCCCTTTACCGTGAGCCAGAACGGCACCCTGCGCACCTACACCGGTGCCTACGACACCGCCACCCTTACCGGCGACCTGGACACCCTGCGCTACCTGCAGGACCACGGCGCACAGACCATCCAGTTCGTCACCAATGGCCAGACCAGCAGCTTTGACATCAACGACCTGCTGGCACAGGGCAGCGGCAGCGAGGTGTTCTACCTCACCCACCGTGGGGCCGAAGAGCCCACCCTGCTGCTGGTGGAGGCAGACCACAGCGAACTGGTGAAAGACTAACCATCCCCGGAGGCGGAGTTTACCGCAAAGCTCCGCTTGCCTCCTTATTGCAAAAGCCCCCGGCACGTTCCGCATCGTGCCGGGGGCTTTTGCATGCATTTTGAGTTTCTGAACAGGGCAGCAGCTTACTCCACGCTGATCATATAATAGTAAACGGGCTGGCCGCCGCGGATGTGGCTGACCTCCACGTGATTGGGGCACTTTGCCTTTACGATCTCGGTGACCTTCTCGGCATCCTCATCGCTGACGTCGCAGCCGGAGATGATGGTGACAAAGCTGGAATCCTTCTTGCACATGCTGCGTGCCAGACGATAGGTGGCCTTGGTGATGTCGTTGGAGGTGGAGACGATCTTGCCATTCTCCAGTGCCATGATCTCGCCCTTCCGGATCCGCTTGCCGTCGTACTCGCTGTCGCGGGCGGCGTAGGTGATCAGACCGGTGGACACCTTGTCGGCAGCAGCCATCATGTTGATGGTGTTGGTCTCGGCGTTCACAGAGGGGTCGAAGTTCAGCAGTGCGGTAATGCCCATGGGCACGGTGCGGGTGGGCAGCACAACTACCTGACGGTCAGCCAGCTTCTGGGCCTGCTCAGCAGCCATGATGATGTTCTTGTTGTTGGGCAGGACAAAGACGGTCTCGGCAGGCACCTTGTTCACCGCCTCCAGAATGTCCTGGGTGCTGGGGTTCATGGTCTGGCCGCCGGAGATGATCTGATCGACGCCCAGATTCTGGAACACATCCGCGAGGCCCGCACCGGCGCAGACGGAGACAACGCCCAGAGGCTTCTCCGGCTTTGCGATCTTCGGGGCGACCTCCTGCTCGGAGAGTACCTTTTCCGTGTGCTGTAAGCGCATGTTCTCGATCTTCACCGTGACGAAGGAACCGTAATTCAGCGCCTCGGTCAGCGCCTTGCCGGGATCGTTGGTATGGACATGCACCTTGATGATCTCGTCATCGTCCACCAGCACAAGGCTGTCGCCCAGCTCGGACAGGAACGCCCGGAGATTCTCAGGGTCATGGTCATTTTCCCGGGAAATAATGAACTCGGTGCAGTAGGAGAAGGTGATATCCTCGGTATTGAAGTCTGAGAAGTCCGCGCTCTGCTTGGTCTGCGTCACCGCGCCGTTCTCGGGCAGCACCACGTCCTCGCCCTGCAGAGCGCTGAGCATGGCTTCCAGCGCCACGACCCAGCCCTTGCCGCCGGCGTCCACAACACCGGCCTTTTTCAGCACGGGGTTCTGGTTGACGGTATCGGCCAGCGCCTTCACGGCTTCCTCAATGGCTGCTTCGTGGACGAATTCGATAAAGTTGTTCTCCCGGGCGGCGTCGGCAGCCTTGGCCGCGGACAGGCGGGCGACGGTGAGGATGGTGCCTTCGGCGGGCTTCATGACGGCCTTGTAAGCGGCGTCAACGCCCTCCTGCAGCGCCTGCGCCCACAGGACGCCGTCGCACTCCTCGCTGCCCTTCAGGCGCTTGGAAATGCCCCGGAACAGCAGCGACAGAATGACGCCGGAATTGCCCCGTGCGCCCCGCAGCATGGCGGAAGCCGCCACCTTGGACGCTTTTTCCAGATCAGGGTCCTCGGTCTTGCGCAGGTCGGAGGCCGCGGAGTTGATGGTCATGGACATATTGGTGCCGGTGTCTCCATCCGGCACGGGGAACACGTTCAGCTCGTTAAGAGCCTGCTTGTTGATCTCGATGGCGGCAGCCGCGCTGATGATCATTCTGCGAAGATCGGCTCCGTTGATGGTTTCTCTCAATTTATTTCCCTCCGAACTTTAACCGATCACCATGGAATCGATATAAACATTTACGGCCCGAACCTCGGTGCCGGTGCAGTTGGTCACCACATAGCGAACCTCGGAAATAATGGAAGCGCCCACGGCGTTCAAGTTTACGTTGTTGTCCACGATAATATGCAGATCAATGGAAATGGTGTCGTCCTCGTTGAACTGGACATGCACGCCCTTGCCCACGGATTCCCGGCGGAGCAGATGGTACAAGCCGTCGGACAGGCTCCGGGCGGCCATGCCCTTGACGCCAAAGCAGTTGATGACAGCGGTGCCGACAATGTCCGTGTAGACGCTGGTGCTGACATTGACGCTTCCGTTTTCATTTTCGTGACGGATCATAGATGCAACCTCCAATTTTCAGTACGTATTTTGACAAAGGGGAGCTACAAGCGCCTTAAACCATGCTGTCTTCCCAGCAGTCGGGGGCGGTCAGACCCATCATCTTGACAATGGTGGGCGCCACATTGGCAAGGCCGTAGTGGCCGTCCTTGATGACCCAGGTGTGGTCGGGGTCGTAGATGATGAAGGGAACGGGGTTCAGGGAATGCGCCGTGCGGACGGAGGTCTTTCCCTTCTTGGTCTCTGTCATCTGGTCGGCGTTGCCGTGGTCGGCGGTGATCAGGACGGTGTAGCCGTACTTGTCGGCAGCCTCCACAATGGCGGCCACGCTCTTGTCCACGCACTCCATGGCGTAAACCACCGCGTCAAACACGCCGGTGTGGCCAACCATGTCGCCGTTGGGGAAGTTGCAGCGCAGGAACTGGAACTTCCTGGACGCCATGTTCTCCACCATCTTTTCGGTGATCTCCTTGGACTTCATGGCAGGCGCCTTCTCGAAGGGGATCACGTCGGAGGGGACTTCCTCGTAGACTTCCAGATTCTCGTCCACCTTGCCGGAACGGTTGCCGTTCCAGAAATAGGTCACATGGCCGTACTTCTGGGTCTCGGACAGGGCGTACTCATGGATTCCGGCGGCGCACAGCACCTCGGTCAGGGTGTGCTTGATGACGGGGGGCTGCACCAGATAATGCTGGGGGATCTTCAGGTCGCCGTCGTACTGGAGCATACCGGCAAACTTCACGCCGGTGTAGTCGCCCCGGTCGAAGTGGTCAAAGTCCTTGCGGTCAAAGGCCAGAGAGATCTCCTGCGCCCGGTCGCCCCGGAAGTTGAAGAGGATGACGCTGTCGCCGTTGGCGATCTTCGCCACAGGCTCGCCGCTCCGCTCGATCACGAAAGCGGGCAGATCCTGATCGATGCAGCCGGTCTCGGCGCGGTAGGTCTCGATAGCCGCCTTGGCAGAGGGGAATCTTCTGCCGATTGCCTGGACGTGGGTGCGCCAGCCCTGCTCCACCATCGGCCAGTTGGCCTCGTAGCGGTCCATGGTGATCTGCATACGGCCGCCGCCGGAGGCGATGGCGTAATCGCAGCCCTCGGTGTTCAGCTCGGCGAGAACCTTCTCCAGCATATCCACATACTCCAGCGCGGAGGTGGCGGGCACGTCACGGCCGTCCAGAAGGATGTGGCAGTAGGCTTTCTTCACGCCCTCGGCATGGGCTTCCCGCAGCATGGCAATGAGGTGATGGATGTTGGAATGGACGTTGCCGTCGGACAGCAGGCCCAGAAAATGCAGCGCCTTGCCGGAAACGGCATTGGCGATCAGGTCTTTCCACGTCTCGGATGCATAGAGCGTGCCGTTCTCGATGGACTCGCCGACAAGCTTCGCGCCCTGAGAGTAGATCTGGCCGCAGCCCAGCGCGTTGTGGCCGACCTCGGAGTTGCCCATATCATCGTCCGTGGGCAGACCGACGGCAGTGCCGTGGGCTTTCAGGTAAGTATGGGGGCAGGTGGCAAGCAGATGATCCAGCGTGGGAGTCTTGGCAACCGCGACCGCGTCGCCGCTGCCGCCGTCACCCTTGCCGACGCCGTCCATGATAACAAGAACAATGGGTTTTTCCATAATAAATCCCTCCAGAAAAAGAGCTATTCATACAAGTATGCATTCTATTGGATTTTATTATTTTACATCATTTTTGCCGAACTTACAACCACTTTTTTAATTTTTCCGTAACGCCCAAAAAAACTTCCGGAAAAACCAAAAAATGAGTGATTTTTCCGGAAGTTGTTAAATATGTTTGAACGAATTATCCCTGTTCTCAGTCGTCGTAGTCCTCGTCCCGTTTTCTTCTGTAGATGAGCAGGCCGATGAGCAGCAGGCTCAGCGTTCCGGAGACGATGAGAACGCCGATGAGGATACCGATTACCGGAGAGCTGTCCTTCTGTTCCTCGGGCAGCGTCGGGGGAACCGTTTGCTGCGTGGGAAGGGTCTCCGGTGCCTGAGTCGCCTGCGTCGTTTCGGGAACCGTGGGCGGCTGGGTGGTGGGGACGGTGGGCGGCTCGGTCGCCGGCTGGGTAGTGGGCGGCACCGTCGGCTCCGTCGGCCGGGAGGTTACCTGGACTTCGCCCTCAAAATGATAGGGGTCGGAGCCGTTGGCGGTCAGCACCTGCAGGCGGCCGTGGAAATTGGTTTCCAGCTCCTCCACGTACTCGCTGGGCCAGATGTTGTTCACCGGGCAGTAGATGGTGATATTGTTGCCGTTCCACAGGCAGTTGGCGTTGAAGGAGGGCATACCGCCGCTGCAATAGACCTCCGTCAGATTGGTGCAGCCCTCAAAGGAGCTTGCGCCGAACCGGCGGAAGGATGCCGGGAGGGAGATTTTCGTCAGCCCCTCGCAGCCCTGAAAAGCACTTGCGCCGATCTCCTTCAGGGAATTGCCGAAATCCACCGCCGTCAGGTTTTTGTAATCCGTGAACGCCCCCGCGCCCACGCTGGTCACGCCGCCGGTGAGTACGACGGTATGAATCTGATCCGCGCTGCCCGACCATGGTGCGCCGCCTTCAAAGTCCTTCATGGCGCCGCTTCCGGAAACGGTCAGGGTGCTGCCGTCCAGCGACCACGAAAGTCCGTCGCCGCAGCTCTCCACGGGTGGGTCCGTTTCCGTGGCAAAGCCCCGGGGGGCAAGGAGCGTCAGCAGCATACAGGCCGCCAGAATGTGCAAAACAAATCGCTTCTTCATATGTATGTACTTCCTTTCTGTAGCTTCGACTTCATCATACCAAATCCGTCATGAGAAAATTGTCAAAAAGCGGCTCTGAACAGGCTCAGAGCCGCCTAAAGAACGCTTAACATTCATCCTCCACGCGGCAGATGTCCGCGCCCAGCGCCCGGAGCTTCTCCACCAGATTCTCGTAGCCCCGTTCAATGAAATGAATGTGCTCGACAAAGGTGGTGCCTCTGGCCGCCAGACCCGCAATGACCAGCGCCGCGCCTGCCCGCAGATCGTGGGCAAAAACGGTGCTGCCCGTGAGATGATCGACACCGGTGACCGTCGCCGTCTTTCCGCTGATGCGAATGCTGGCGCCCATGCTTTCCAGCTCGGTGCAGTAGCCGAAGAACCGGGTCTCATACACGCTTTCCGTCAGGCGGCTGGTTCCTCCCGCCAGCGCCATACACACGCAGACCTGCGCCTGCATATCCGTGGGGAAGCCGGGGTAGGGACGAGTCTTGACCGTGGTCTGCCGCAGTTTTCCCGTGCGCATGATGCGGATGGAATCGTCGTAATTGATGACCTTCGCGCCCATTTCCTGAAGCTTGCTGGTGATGCACTCCATGTGTTTGGGAATTACGTTCTGCACCAGCACGTTGCCGCCCACCGCCGTGACCGCTGCCAGGTAGGTTCCCGCCTCGATCTGGTCGGGGATGATGGCGTAGGTGCCGCCCCGCAGGGCATTGACGCCCCGGATCTTGACGGTATCCGTGCCCGCGCCGGTGATCCGCGCGCCCATGGTGTTCAGGAAGTTGGCCAGATCCACGATGTGCGGCTCCTTCGCCGCGTTTTCGATGATGGTCTGACCGGGCAGCAAGGTCGCCGCCAGCATGATGTTGACGGTCGCGCCCACGGACGCCATATCCAGACTGATCCGGCCGCCATGCAGTCCCTCCTGACCGGGGGTCAGAGCGACATATTCTTCCGTCTCGTCAACGTCTGCGCCCAGCGCCAGGAAGCCCTTGATGTGCTGGTCAATGGGGCGGGAGGCAAAATTGCAGCCGCCGGGCAGCGCCACATGAGCTCTGCCGAACCGCCCCAGCAGCGCACCCATCAGATAATAGCTGGCACGCATTCTGCGGACGAGCTGCTGATCCGGCTCGCTGCAATGAATGTCCGTGCAGTCGATCTCCACTACGCCGGGTTCCGGGGTAACGATCTTCGCACCCATCCCGTCGAGAATACTCATCAGAATTCGGACATCGGAAATATTGGGAACATTCTCGATCCGGCACTTGCCGCTGACCAGCAGAGCCGCGGGCAGGATCGCCACGGCTGCGTTCTTCGCGCCGCTGATCGTGACGGTACCGTTCAGGGGATGACCGCCGTTAATTTCATATCTTGCCAAGGAATATCCTCTCCTTGTGATTGGATTCGTCAATCGTCATACATAGGCTAGGGTATTATATCATACATAGCGAATCTTGTAAAGTACCATTGCCGGAAGGGAAATTGCCGAAGTTTTCCTCTGCAAAACTCCCTTTATTACCGCCGCAATCCCTTCGGATAATGATTTTTCAGCACCCGGCCGTCGCCCTTGCCCCAGCCGATGGAATAGCCGTCCGCCGAAACGAGGCACCAGCCTTTCCGTTCCGACGGCACCACGTCTCCCCGGAAATAAGCGCTTATCTCCCCGGAGTCCGCCGGGTAATCCTGTTGGTTTTCACAGGTTTTCAGCCACAGCGCCAGGGCGTGGGCAGGCTCAAAGCGGTCTTTTTTCACCGTCCCCAGCTCCAGTCCGGGGCGGAGGACTTTCAGCTTCCGGATGTCCGGCATATCGGGCGGCGCCCAGTACAGGGTGTCTCCGAAGGTGGCCGCCTTCCCGTCGGGCAGGCGGATGCCAAGGCTGGCCACAAAGGGCTGCCATGTTTTCGGAAGTTTTTCTCCGGCGGGAATCACGGTACTTTCTTCGCTGCCTTCCATCTTACGCAGCACGGCGGCAAAATGTCCCTCCCCCAGCAGCTTATGGGGCCACAGGCGGAAGCTCCCGTTTTCCCCGGCCTCGAACCACGGCGCGTCCACGGTTTCCGGAACAAATTCGGGGTGATTTTCCAAAAACCGCGCCACCGCCTGCTCGTCCTCCTCCGGGGAAAAGGTGCAGGTGGAGTACACCAGATGCCCGCCGGGGCGAATCAGCGCCGCGGCGGAACTCAGAATTTCCGCCTGCCGCCGGGCGCACATCTCCACGGTCTCCTGACTCCAGTCCGTGACGGCGGCTTCCTCTTTCCGGAACATTCCCTCTCCGGAACAGGGCGCGTCCACCAGCACCCGGTCAAAGAAACCGGCAAACCGCTGCGCCAGCGTGGCCGGATGCTCGTTGGTCACCAGTGCGTTAGAAACGGCCATGCGCTCAATGTTCCGGGATAGAATTTTCGCCCGCTTGGGGTTGATCTCATTGCAGAGCAAAAAGCCCCGCCCCATCATCCGTCCGGCGATCTGGGTGGTCTTGCCGCCGGGAGCGGCGCACAGGTCGCAGACCCGCTCGCCGGGTTGGGGATCGAGCAAGGCCACCGGCGCCATGGCGCTGGCTTCCTGAAGGTAGTAGACGCCCGCCTCATGAAAAACGTGCAGGCCGGGTCGGGCGTCAGGGTCGTAATAGTACCCCATCGGCTCCCATGGCACCGGCTGTCCCACGAAGGGCAGCTGTGGGATCTCCCCTTTCAGGGGATTGAACCGCAGCGCCACCGCCCGGGAGCGATTCAGGCTGTCAAGGTAGCTCTCATATTCGTCTCCAAGCTGGCACTTCATGCGCTCCAAAAAGGCTTCCGGCAGCATACGTTACCTCCAAAATCATGACTGCGCCCTATTATAGCACATCCCGGGGCATTTTTCCACCACAAAGCGCAAAATACCGGCGCGGCAGAATTGCCGCGCCGGTCAAGATATCGGGGTCAAAAGAGTCGGTTGTCGTTGCGGGTATTGAACGCGCCTTCAAAGCCGATGATCAGGCCGCCCACCTCCGCATAGTAGCTGCACAGAGCCGTCGTCGGCTCCAGCATGAAGCGGGCATGGGGGAACTCGGCCAGCAGCGCTTCCCGGAAATCCGCCGCCACTTCCTCCGCAAAGCAGTGGGCGACGCGGATATATCCGCCGTCCCGGAAGCCCTGCTCTTTTACCATATCCACCATCATCTGGGTGGTTTTTCGCAGTCCTCTGGGCTTATGCACCGGGGCGACCTGACCGCCCTTGGCCTCTCCCGCCACCCGAATGCCCAGCATCCCGGCGATCTTCGCCACGGCGATATTCACCCGACCGTTTCTTGCCAAGTTGTTCATGGATTCCAGGCAGAACAGGGTGTGCAGATGGTTGTGATAATCCAGCACCTTTTCCTTCGTGGTCTCGAAATCGTCACCCGCGTCCTCGCACTGACGGATTTTCTCCGCCAGCATCATCATTTCCGGTCCCGTTGCCAGAGAATCAAAGATGAACACCTTTCTCGCCGGATGCTCGGCCATGTACGTATCGGCAGCGTGTCTGGCCGCGTTGTAGCTGCCCGACAGGTGCTTGGAAATGGTGATGCCGAAAACTTCCTCAGCGTCACCGAAGGCTTCCAGCCACTCCCCCACATTGGGGCAGGAGGAGCCGGACTTCCCCTTATATTGCTTCAGATCCTCCACCATCTGCGCCACGTCCAGATTTGCGTCGTCCACATATTCCCGTTCCGCCACAATCTTCATAGGAACGGAGGCAAACGTGCTGTCCTCCCCGGAGACGATGTTGCAGGAAGAATCCGCTACAATTTTGTATTTCATACTGATCCCTCGATTACTAATCATCGGTTTTTTAATAACCGATGCTATTGTATCAACAACCCATGAAGATGTCAAGAGAATCTTAAGATAAGATTTTGAGATTGACTTTTTCTTACCCTTACGGTATAATGTCCCCTGGTGATGTGGATGAAACAGGAAATCAAACAGCAGATCGGCCAGTCCGTTCAGGACTTCCGTCTGCCCCGTTATCAGGAGATTCCCGACGTGGGTCTGTATCTGGAACAGGCCACCAAATATATCTGCCGCTACCTGTCCCCCATTCTGGAAACGCCCCTTACGGCGTCCATGATCAGCAACTACGTCAAACGGGGACTGCTGTCCAGCCCGGTGAAGAAGCAGTACAGCCGGGATCAGGTGGCGTATCTTTTCTTCATCGCCGTAGCGAAGAACGTCCTGTCGCTGGACGCGCTGGCCTGCTTTCTGCGGCTTCAGGAGCGCACCTATCCGCTGGAAAAAGCCTATAATTACTTCTGCCGGGAGCTGGAAAATCTCCTGCTGTTCCAGTTTGAGGTCAGGGAGACCATTGAATCCTCCGACGAGGATTCCTCCGATGAAAAGCGGCTGCTCTACAGCTGCACGGCGGCGGTGGTGCAGAAGGTATACATGGAAAAATGGCTGGAAGCTGTCGCGGCGGAAGAAGTATGATAAATACGGAAGCGGTATCCCGGCGCATGAAGGGATACCGCTTTTTCGTTTCTCTGAGTGCAAATTCCTTTCCGGAAAGATTGACTTTTCCGGTTGTTTGTGGGATAATAGGACGGCTAAATCAGAAAACACCAGATATAAGAGAGGTTTTCATCCATGATGCAATCCAGAACCCATAACTGCGGCGAGCTGCGTCTTTCCGACGCGGGCAAGTCCGTAACCATCGTTGGCTGGCTGGAGAATGTCCGGGAGGTGGGCGCGAACTTCGCGTTCTGCGTCCTGCGGGATTTCTACGGCACCACCCAGGTGGTCATTGAAAATGAAGAGATGATGAAGCTCATCAAGCCCATCAACAAGGAGTCCACCATCTCCGTCACCGGCACCGTCCGGGAGCGGGAGAGCAAGAACCCCAAGCTCCCCACCGGCGAGATCGAGGTCGTCCCCGAAAAAATCGAGGTGCTGGGCAAGTGCATTCACAACCAGCTGCCCTTCGAGATCAACAAGAGCAAGGACGCCGACGAGAACACCCGTCTCAAATACCGCTTCCTCGACCTGCGCAACCCCGCCGTGAAGTCCAATATCGTCCTGCGCTGCCAGGTGGTGGCCGAGCTGCGGCGGCTGATGACCGAGAAGGGATTTTTGGAGATCACCACCCCCATCCTCACCGCTTCCTCCCCTGAGGGCGCCCGGGACTATCTGGTTCCCGCCCGGAACCACCCCGGCAAGTTCTACGCTCTGCCTCAGGCGCCCCAGCAGTTCAAGCAGCTGCTGATGACCTCCGGCTTTGACCGTTACTTCCAGATTGCCCCCTGCTTCCGGGACGAGGACGCCCGTGCCGACCGCACCCCCGGTGAATTCTATCAGCTGGATATGGAAATGGCCTTCGCCAGTCAGGCGGACGTGCTGAGCGTGCTGGAAGATGTGTTGGTGCCCGTGTTCCACAAGTTCGGCAAGTACAAGCGGGTCTCCGCCGCCCCCTTCCGCCACATTCCTTATAATGAGGCCATGGAACGCTACGGCTCCGACAAGCCCGACCTGCGTATCGATCTGGAAATTCAGGACATCACCGCTGAGGTGCAGGGCTGCGGCTTCACCCCCTTCGAGGGCGCGACCGTCAAGGCTGTCGCCGTGGACAACTTCACCCAGGCGAGGAAGTGGATCGACAAGCTGCTGGCCGACGTGGAAGTCCAGACCGGCAGCAAAGCCTGCTGGGTGAAGGTGGACGAAAACGGAAATCTCACCGGCGGCGTTTCCAAGTTCCTGACGGATTGCAAGGATGCGCTGACCGCCAAGCTGAACCTGAAGCCCGGCAGCTTCGTCTGCATGGCGGCGGGCAAGAAAGCCGTCGCCCAGAAGACCGCCGGTGTCATTCGTACCATGCTCGGCAAGCGGATTCCCGGTCACTTTGACGAGGAGCAATACGCTCTGTGCTGGATCGTGGATTTCCCCATGTACGAGATTGGTGAGGAATCCGGCGCTCTGGAATTCTGCCACAACCCCTTCTCCATGCCTCAGGGCGGCCTGAAGGCGCTGGAGGATGCCGAGGGCGATATGGACAAGCTGCTGGCCATCAAGGCCGACCAGTACGACCTCGTGGTCAACGGCTACGAGTCCGCCTCCGGCGCCGTGCGGAACCACGACCCGGAGATCATGGTCAAGGCTTTCGAGATGGTGGGTCTGGGCGAGGCCGACGTCAAGGCCAAGTTCCCCGCCATGTACAACGCCTTCACCTACGGCGCGCCCCCGCACGCGGGCGCCGCTCCCGGTGTTGATCGTCTCATTATGCTGCTCACCGGTGAAGAGTCCATCCGGGAGGTCATCACCTTCCCCATGAACAAGAACGCCCAGGACCTGATGATGGGCGCGCCCACCACCGTGGACAAGAGCCAGCTGGACACCGTTCACATCGCGGTGCTGGAAGAAGAATAACTCGCTGCGCCCCGCCGTGGTTTCCCGGCGGGGCGCGTATTCTTACAAAGTTTTTTGAATTTTGCAACCAAGTCAGAAATTTGTCGAGATATTACTATATAGGAAGGAGTGACGCAAATGGAAGACGAACAGATCGTCACACTGTACTGGAACCGGGACGAAACCGCCATTCAGGAGACCCAGACCAAATATGACCGCTACCTGACCAAGATCGCCTGCAACATCCTCGCGGACATGGAGGACAGCCGGGAGAGCGTCAACGATACATACCTCGCCGCATGGAATTCCATACCGCCCCAGCGGCCGTCGGTGCTTTCCGCGTATCTTGCCAAGCTCACCCGGCGCATTTCCATCGACCGCTTCCGCTACCGCACCCGGGACAAGCGGCGGGATTCCCAATATGCCCTGTCCCTGTCAGAGCTGGACGACTGCGTGTCCGGGGGCAACACCACCGAGGAGATCATCAACGTCAAGCTGCTGGCCGACACCATCGGCATTTACCTGCGGCTGCAAAGCGAAGAGGCCCGGAACGCTTTCATCGGGCGGTACTATTTCCTCGACTCGCTGAAAGAGGTCGCAGCCTACTGCGGCATGTCGGAAAGCAAGTGCAAGAGCCTGCTCTACCGCACCCGGGTAGGGCTGAAGGAATACCTGGAAAAGGAGGGCTTTTGCGTATGACTTCCGAAAAACTTCATGACGCGCTGAGTCTGCTTCCCGCCGATCTGGTCGCCGAAACGGACGCCCTGCGCACTCAGGCCAAGAAGCCTCAGGTGCATTGGCAGCGCTGGGCGGCCATGGCCGCTTGTCTGGCAGTGGTGCTGCTGGCGGGTACCATGTTCTCCCACTTCTTTGGCCACATGGGTTCCTCCAAAACCTCCGCAGCCGAGGATAAAGCCCAGATGTCCATTGCCGAAGCGGCCGCTCAGAAGAACACCGCCCCCAATTTCGATGCCATTGAGGAAGCCGCTCCTGCGGACGGCGGTCACACCCACGCCCCCGCGGGCGAACCCGAAACCACCGGCGGCACAGAGGACGGTTACTGTGGGAACATCTCCGTCACCGTAACGCTGGACGGAAGCGCCTACACGCTCTCCGGCAGCGACGCCGTTACGCTGACGGCCATTCTGGAAAATCTGGACTATACCAGCGACGACATTTGCAGCTGTTCCACGGAGTTCACGGTGGAGACCGAGATCGGCACCGAATACGAAGTGAACCTGACGGAATACTTCGTCCGCTGCGACGCCGGACAGGCGGCGCTGACGCAAAAGCAGGCGGACGCCATCCGGGAGATCGTCGAGCGACTGGGAGAATAATCCCGAAATATTTCGTTCTTTATGTTTAACCTCCGGAAATCCCGGCAATAATCAGCCTCGGAGGTGCTTAACAAATGAGCGACAACAAACATGCCGGCCGCGGCGGAAAGGGCTACTACATAGCCCTGATCCTGTGCGCAGCCGCCATCGGGATCACCAGCTATGTATACTATCGAAACGCCAACCGCGTGGAGGAAGTCTCCATTCAGGAATCCGTGGGGGAAGACATCCTCGTAGGAACCATGGAAGCCGAGGACGTCCCGGCGCTGGCTACCCAGCCCCAGACTCAGTCCACGCCCCCCGCGACTCAGGGTACAACCCCCGCCCCCACCGCGAAGAAGCCGTTCAAGACCACGTCTCCGGTTTCCGGCGAGGAGATCTCCGCCTACTCCATGGAAGCGCTGAGCTACAATGAGACCACCCGGGACTGGCGCGTCCACAACGGCGTGGACATCGCCGCGGACGCGGGGACTGAGGTCTGCGCCGCCGCGGACGGCGAGGTTTACACCGTCTACGAAGACGATTCCATGGGCTACACCGTGGTCATCCGCCACGACGGCGGCTACCTCACCCGGTACGCCAGCCTGAGTCAGGACATCCCGGTGAAGTCCGGGGACGCGGTAAGCGCCGGGCAGGTCATCGGCTACGTGGGCGACACCGCTCTGGTGGAGACCACGCTGGGCAGCCACATCCATTTCAGCGTCACCCATCAGGATGAGCCTATGAACCCGGCGGATTTCCTCGCGCTGGGCGAATAAAAAGCCTTCTTCCTCTTTGAAGCAAACGAGCCGCCGGATAACCGGCGGCTCAACTTTATTCATGGGAAACCTGTTCTTTTTTCGTTGCGCGGAGGATATACCATACATAGGCAAGGGAAACCAGGCACAAAAACGCGCTGCCCGCAATGCCGTGCCACGCCGGCGCACCGCCGTCGTTTGCGAACGCGCTCAGGCTGTTGATCGCGCTGTGGGTGAGAATGCACGGCCACAGGCTCTTCCCCCTGAGAAAGAGGATCGTGAACAGGAAACCTATGGCGACGGCGTAGCAAATCTGCAAAATGGTTTCGGGAATGTCCCGCCCGTTCAGCAGATTCACGATATGGCCGATACCGAAGGTGACGCTGGAAATGACAACCGCCTGCTTCACGTTCGTCCGGCACAGGGCTTTGAACAGGAAGCCCCGGAAGATCACTTCCTCCAGGAAGCCGACGCACAGCATACTGACAACGTACAGCGCGGTTTCCGCCGGCGAGTAATTCATCCGGACGCCCCACCAGAGATTGGTGGACGCCAGCAGCACCAGAGGGATGAAAAACAAATACTGCTTCGCGCTTCCCTGAAACGGGCAAAGGCCGTATTTCTCTTTCAGGCCGTTTCTGCGAATCCACAGGTACATGACAAGCACCAGTCCGGCGCAGACCGGCGCGGTGACGATTTTCGCAATGCCGATCGTCTCCGAAACGCTGTCAGCAGCGCTCATCAGAACGACGTAAATGCCGATCCATATCAGTGCAAAGCGCAGTTCGCTCTTTTCATATATTTCCCTCATTTTCAATCTCCTTTTCCGCATATATGGCACCAAAAAACACTTTTTTCAGGGACAATGTCAATTGATCTTCTTCCAGCTTCATTTCGTTGTTTGCCAGCAGGCTGGCATAGCCGTGAACGAAAACGAACAGCGTAGAAAAAATCTCTCTGGCCGCATCCTCTGTCACTCCCGTCTCCTGCCGCAGTGCCTGAATAATGGGGTTCAGCTCCTCCGACGAAACCAGATCGTTCAGGCTGGCTCCCGAAAACGCACCGGGTTGGAACAGCAGGTGGAACAGATTCCGTTCCTCCGCTGCGAACCGGACATACCGCAATCCAATGCCCAGCATCCCATCGCCGCCACCCTCCGCGCCCATCAGGAAACGGGTGTGATACGCGTCCGCCCGCTGATACACAGCTTCTTTGATCTCCTCTACGGTCGCAAAGTAATACAGCACCGGCTGCGTGGAGCATTTCAGCCGCTGGGCGATGCTGCGGGCGGTGATTTTGTCCGCCCCCTGGGTTCGCGCGATCTGGAACGCTTCCTCCACGATCATTTCCTTTGTGATTTTCGCTTTCGGCGGCATGGGTGGTCTCCTTTGTATAACTGATATTATATAATATATGTTATATTTTAGGATTTGTCAAGCCGTTCTCCATATTATCCACATTTTCCCATAGGGTCTATCTGAAAACCGGGAATATGACCAACAGCGAGGGATTTTTCGCCTGCTGAAGCCATTTTTCCGCAGGAATACTTTGTGTATTACAAGGGAAAATGGTGCACAGCAGGCGGAAAAGACCCGCTGTTTGGGCATGTTGACGGTTTTCAGATAGACCCTAAAAGAAGCACATTTTTCAGGCTTCCCTCCGCCAAAAAAATGTCGGGAAAGCCCAAAGGGCTTTCCCGACAATCTGATCGTTATTCTTCCGTCTTTTCCGCCGCGGGAAGAGCGTTCTTGTCCGCATTGACGTAGGCCATCAACTCGTCGCCGGTGATGGTCTCCTTTACCAGAAGGAACTCGGAAATTTCGTCCAGCAGTCCCCGGTTCTCCGTCAGAATGCGCTTGGCGTCGGCGTAGGCCTTCTGCAAAATCTCCATGACCTCCTTGTCCACCTCGGCGGCGGTCTCCTGAGAGCAGTCCATATACGCCTGCCCGTCCAGATACTGGTTCTCCACCGAAGCCGTGGACATCAGCCCGAACTTTTCGCTCATGCCGTACTGGGTCACCATGTTCCGCGCCAGAGCGGTGGCACGCTGGATATCGTTGGCAGCGCCGGTGGTCTGGACGCCGAACACCACCTGCTCGGCAGCACGTCCGCCCACCAGAGTACGCAGCTCGGTACGCAGTTCTTCGGCGGTGGACAGATACTTTTCTTCCTCGGGCATCTGCATGGTATAGCCCAACGCGCCGGAGGTGTGGGGAACAATGGTGATCTTGGACACGGGCTGGGAATGCTTTTCCAGCGCCGCCACCAGTGCGTGACCCACCTCGTGATAGGCGACCAGCCGCTTTTCCATGTCTGTCAGAACGGTGTTCTTCTTCTCCGTACCGGCAATGACCGTCTCGAAGGACACCAGCAGGTCTTCCTGATTCACCAGCTGACGGCCCTTGCGCACAGCCCGGAGAGCAGCCTCATTGACCAGATTGGCAAGGTCAGCGCCCACCGCGCCGGCCGTGGCCTGAGCGATCTTCCGCAGGTCCACATCGTCGGACAGCCTGATCTTCCGGGTGTGTACCTTCAATGTATCCAGACGTCCCTGAAGGTTAGGCTTGTCCACGATGATCCGGCGGTCGAACCGGCCGGGGCGGAGCAGCGCCTTGTCCAGAATCTCGGGGCGGTTGGTCGCCGCCAGACACACGATGCCCTTGGACGGCTCAAAGCCGTCGATCTCGCTGAGCAGCTGGTTGAGCGTCTGCTCCTGCTCGGAATTGTTCCCGTAGCGGTTGTCCCGGGCGCGGCCCACGGCGTCGATCTCATCAATAAAGATGATGCAGGGCGCGACCTTCGCCGCCTGCTGGAACAGGTCACGGACACGGCTTGCGCCCATGCCCACGAACATCTCCACAAAGTCCGAACCGGAAATGGAGAAGAAGGGGACGTTAGCCTCGCCCGCCACAGCCTTGGCCAGCAGCGTCTTGCCGGTGCCGGGAGAACCCACCAGCAGCGCACCCTTTGGCAGTTTCGCCCCGATGGCGGTGTACTTCTGGGGATTGTGGAGGAAATCGATGATCTCCTGTAAGGACTCCTTGGCCTCGTCCTGACCGGCCACGTCCTTGAAGGTGACGCCGGTCTGCTTTTCCATGTAGACCTTGGCCTTGGACTTTCCGAAGCCGCCCATCATGCCGTCGCCGCCCATGCGCTTGGTGAGCAGATTCATCACCAGGAACAGCCCGCCGATCATCAGGGCGTAGGACAGAATCATCATGATCAGGGAATTGTCTTCCACGATCTTTTTGTCCACCTTCACACCCATAGCGTCCAGCTCCTCGGACAGGGCGATCAGGTCGCCGCCGCCGGGAAGACCGGTGTAGCAGGCCTTCTGCATTGCCGCGGGCTTGCCTGCCTCTTCCTTGGTCATGTAGATGATGCGGTCGGACTGAATTTCCACCTCAGACAGCTGCCCCGCGTCCTTCGCCGCGAGAAAGTCCGAAAAGGAAGTCTGTGTATATTGGCTCTTGGAGATACTGCCGTAAATCCAGTTGACCAGCAGAACGATCGCCAGCGTGATCAGCAGCGCGGTGCCGATGCTGCCTTTCGGGCGGTTTCCGCCGGGTTTTCTCCCGTCGTTGTTATTGTTATTATTGTTGGGGGAGTCATTGCGATTCAAGTCCATTCCCTCGCCTCCTTCATTACACTGGCGTTATCATAACACATTTTTCCGTGGTAGGCAATCGGCGATTCTCCTTCCCGCGGTAAATTTTCTGTTAATTTCCGCCAGAAACAGCCATTTCTCCCGTCCTGAGCGAAAAATAAGAGTTGTGAAACCGGAAGAAATCTGATATAATAGTATGGCTTGTATGTATTTGTATGTATACGAAGGCACTTTCTCAGGAAAGGATTTTGGATTTATGAACGAAAAACGCCGCCCCCAAGGGCGGAATTTCCCGCCCCGTCCCGCGCAGGCAGCGCCTGCGGAAGAGACCGAGGGGCAGCTGGAAGGGCGCAACGCCCTTCAGGAAGCGCTCAGAAGCGGGCGCACCATTGACAAGGTATTCATCGCCGACGGCGACACCGACCGTGGCTTACAGCGTCTGGCCGCAGAGGCAAAGGACGCGGGCGCAGTTGTGGTCAGCGTTGACCGGCGGAAGCTGGACGCCATGTCCTTCACCCATGCCCATCAGGGCGTGATCGCTCTGGCCGCCGCCCACGCCTATTTTACCGTTGACGACATTCTGGAGGAAGCCGCGTCCCGTGGGGAAGCGCCCCTGATCGTCATCTGCGACGAGCTGTCCGACCCCCACAATCTGGGTGCCATCCTCAGGAGCGCCGAATGCGCGGGCGCCCACGGCGTCATCATCCCCAAGCGCCGCAGCGTGGGCCTGACCGCCACCGTGGCCAAGGCTTCCGCCGGTGCCGTGGAGTACATGAAGGTCGCCCGGGTGACCAATATCAACACCGCCATCGCCGAGCTGAAGGACAAGGGCGTCTGGGTGTTCGGCACCGCCGCCGAAGGCTCCATCCCCATGTATAAGGCCGACCTGACCATTCCCGCCGCCATTGTCATCGGCAATGAGGGTGAGGGCTTAAGCCAGCTTGTTCGGAAGAACTGTGATGTGATGGTCAGCATCCCCATGAAGGGAAAGATCAGCTCTCTCAACGCGTCCGCCGCCGCATCCATTCTGCTCTACGAGGCGGTACGCCAGCGCATCGGCTGACAGCAGCCGAATTTCACCAGGAGGAAACCCATATGGACAATACCAACGAATCTCAGGAATTTGATCTTGACGACATCCTGCGGGAATTTCACGAAGATCCCGACGATGACGTCAAGGATACCGCGTCGGAGGAGGAACTGGACGTAGACGTGCTGCTGGTGGAGGAAGTTAGTTCCCCGGCACCGGAGCAGCCCGAAGCCCCCGAGACTGCCGAAGCCCCCGAGGAAACCCCCGACCCGGTTTCCAGCGGCGACACCGTCCGCTTTGACCCCGAAGCACTTTCCAAAGAAGCGGAGGAAGCCGCTCCCAGCGACGACACCAGAGCCATCGACGATCTGATCGCCGAAGCGCTGTCGGGCAGCGGTTCCGACGCCCCCGCACCGGAAGCCCCTCAGCAGCCCCAGACCCCGCCCATCACCTTTGACCCCCATCAGCGTCTGCGGGAGCTGAAAAAAAAGCTGGTGGCAGGCCCCGAAAAGCGGTACTACGAGCTGACGGAGCTGGGCATCGGCAAACTGCAGATTGGCATTCTGCTGAACCTCGTCATCGTGCTGCTGTGCGCCGGTGTCACCACGTTGCTGGCGCTGGATATGGTGCCGGAAAACCGGATGCGTCTGGTGATCTTCAGTCAGGTGCTGGCCATGCTGGTATCCGGCCTGCTGGGCAGCCATCTGATGCTGGACGGGCTGGGCAGCATCTTCAAGGGCCGGTTCAACCTGAATTCTCTGCTTACCTTTACGTTCATCGCCTGCTGCGTGGACGCCGCGTCCTGCCTTGTGGAGCTGCGAGTCCCCTGCTGCGCCGCCTTCTGTCTGGAAATGACCATGGCCATGGCCGCCCGCTGCCAGCGCCGCTCCACCGAAATGGGGCAGATGGATACCCTGCGCAAGGCCGTCCGTCTCAAGGGCATCGCCAAAGTTTCCGACTATTATGAAGGAAAGCCCGGTCTGGTGCGGGGCGAAGCGGAAGTCGAGGACTTCATGGACACCTACAGCCGTCCCTCCACCCCTGAAAAGGTGCAGGGTGTGTACGCGCTGCTGAGCCTGCTGATCTGCATCGGTATCGCCGTGTTCGCGGGAATGCTCCACGGCACGAGCCTTGGCGTGCAGATCCTCGCCACCAGTCTGCTGGTGGCCGTCCCCGCCAGCTTCTTCATTTCCTACACCCGCCCCATGGCAGTGCTGGAAAAGCGGCTGCACATGGTCGGCACCGTGCTGTGCGGCTGGGAGGGCGTGAAGGATCTGAGCGGCAAAGCCGTCTTCCCCCTCCGGGATGAAGACCTGTTCCCTCTGGGCAGCACCAAGCTCAACGGCGTCAAATTCTATGGCAAGCGAAGCCCCGATGAGGTGGTGTCTCTGACCGCCTCCCTCATCACTGCCGCGGGCGGCGGGCTGGTTCCCGTCTTCCAGCAGCTGATGAAAAACCGCAGCGTGGAAGCACATCCCGTGAAGAACTTCCAGAATTACGGCACCGGCGGCATCGGCGGCGAGGTCTGCGGTGAGCCGGTACTGCTGGGCAGCCTGAACTTTTTGCAGGATATGGGCGTTGTGATTCCCGAAGGCACCATGGTCAATCAGGCGGTGTACGCCGCCATCGACGGTCAGCTGTGCGCCGTGTTCGCCATTTCCTACGCCAAGATGCGTTCCGCCGCGGCGGGTCTTGTGACCCTGTGCGGCCACCGGTCGGTGACCCCCGTGATCCTGTGCGGGGACTTCATGCTGACAGAAAGCTTCCTGCAATCCAAATTCGGCGTCAAGACCCGCCGGATTGTCTTCCCCACCCGGGAGGTCCGGAACGATCTGCTGAACCGCCATCCCGACCCGGACGCGCCCACCCTGGCCATCACCACCCGGGACGAGCTGGTCAGCGCGGCCTACGCCGTCACCGGCGCGCGCAGCCTGCGCTCCGCCGCCACCCTGGGCACCGTCATCCACCTGATCGGCGGCATTCTGGGAATGCTCACCATGCTGGCGCTGGGCTACCTCGGCTCTACGGAGCTGCTCACCCCCACCAACGTGCTGCTGTATCAGCTCATCTGGATGATCCCCGGCTTCCTCGTCACGGAATGGACGAGAGCCGTATAATGCGATCTGCCATCCCCGGGGCCTGCGGCTCCGGGGATGGTTTCATTCTGCCCTTCACCCCGGGCGGCGATTGTATACCTTGCTGGATTTCCATGCCGGAATTTGTCTGTTTTGCACACAAAAACAAGTGTCCACACACCAATTTACACAATTTCACAAAGTGACGAAAATAAGCATTGCAATTAGCGCGTCTTTCGTGTATAATGTCACTATTCGGGTGCCCGCGCCCCAAATGGAAGGCTTCCCTTCCCGAAAGGAGTATTGACCACAATGTACACTGTTAATTCCATCCGCAATATCTGTCTGCTGGGTCACAGCGGCAGCGGCAAGACCGCGCTGGCTGAGAGCCTGCTTTACATGACCGGCGCAATCGACCGCATCGGCAAGAACGCCGACGGAAACACCGTCTGCGATTACGACCCCGAGGAGATCCGCCGTCATATTTCTATCTCCACCTCTGTCGTTCCGCTGGAATACCACAATGTGAAGATCAACCTGCTGGATACTCCCGGCGCGTTCGACTTCTCCGGTGCCGTCATGGAGGCGCTCCGCGCCGCCGACGCCGCCATTCTGGTGTGCTCTGCCAAGGACGGCATCACCGTTGGCTTTGAGAAGGCATGGAAGTACTGCGAAGACCGGAACATGCCCCGTTTCGTCTACATCTCCAAGGTAGACGAGGACAATTCCGACTACAACGCCACCTTCAACGCTCTGCGGGAGAAGTACGGCAACAAAATCGCCCCCGTCGTCATCCCCATCTGGAATTCCGCCCATAAGGTCACCGGCATCATCGACGTACTGAATAAGCGCGCCTACGAGATGCAGAACCTGAAGCGTGTGGAGATCGACGTTCCCGCTGATAAGGTGTCCGTCATCGAGGAGTTCAACGACGCGCTGAAGGAAGCCGTCGCTGAGACCGACGAGGCTCTGATGGATCGCTTCTTCGAGGGCGGCGACTTTACTTACCGGGAAATGATCACCGGCCTGCATCAGGGCGTGAAGGATCTGAGCCTGTTCCCCGTGCTGTGCGGTTCCGGCCTGACCTGCCTTGGCAGCCTGATGCTCATGGACAACATCATCGACCTGCTGCCCAACCCCGTGCAGGGCAACTACCATAAGGCTACCACTGCCGACGGCAAGACCGAAGAGTTCGTCGTCTCCCCCGGCGGCGTTCCCTGCGCCTATGTGTGGAAGACCGTCTCCGACCAGTACGGCAAGTATTCCTACGTCAAGGTGCTGTCCGGTGAGATCACCTCCGACACCACTCTGGTCAACGCCCGCACCGGCGAGACCGAAAAGCTCGGCAGACTCTACACCATGTGCGGCAAGAAGTCCACGGAAGTCAAGGCTCTGGGCTGCGGCGACATCGGCGCCATCGGCAAGATGGACAAGGTCCGCACCGGCGATACCCTGTGCGACCCCAGAAAGGTCGTCTCCCTGAAGCAGATCCCCTACCCCGCCCCCTGCTATTCCATGGCCATCGCCCCCAAGGTGAAGGGACAGGAAGACAAGGTCGGCACCGGCCTGAACCGTCTGAACGAGGAAGATCCCTCCTTCACCCTGACCAACAACGCCGAGACCAAGCAGCAGGTCATCTCCGGCACCGGCGATCAGCAGCTGGACGTGCTGGTCTCCAAGCTGAAGAGCCGCTTCGGCGTGGACGCGGAGCTGGATACTCCCCGCGTGGCCTATCGTGAGAAGATCCGCAGCACCGTCCGCAAGCAGGGCCGCTATAAGAAGCAGACCGGCGGCAGCGGTCAGTTCGGCGATGTCTGGATCCGCTTCGAGCCCCAGGAGGAGTCTGAGGAAATGATCTTCGCCGAGGAAGTGTTCGGCGGCAGCGTTCCCAAAAACTTCTTCCCCGCGGTCGAAAAGGGCCTGCGCGACGCCGTGCAGAAGGGTGTCCTCGCCGGCTACCCGCTCGTCAACCTCAAGGCCACGCTGTACGACGGCTCCTACCACCCCGTTGACTCCAACGATATGGCTTTCCAGACCGCTGCACGTCTTGCATATCAGGACGGTATTCCCAAGGCAAAGCCCACCATCCTTGAGCCTATCGGCCTGCTCCAGGTAACCATCCCCGACGCGAACCTCGGTGATATCATGTCCGATATCTCCTCCAAGCGCCGCGGCACCGTTCTGGGCATGAACGCCGAGGACGGCATGCAGACCGTCGAGGCTGAGGTCCCCATGGCAGAGATGAGCTCTTACACCATCGACCTGCGCTCCATGACTCAGGGTCGCGGTTCGTTCACCTGCAAGTTCATTCGCTATGAGGAAGCTCCCGGCAATGTTCAGCAGAAGGTCATCGAAGAGGCTAAGGCTCTGGCCGAGGCTGAGTAATCGACAAAACAAAACGGTGGGCGCAACGCCCACCGTTTTTCAGGTAACGCTATGAAGTTCAAGATACCCGAAATAAAAATACCGAAGGTCAGCATTCCGAAGCTGCACCGCAAGGCAGAGAATGACGAGCAGATCTCTTACGAGGAAGTCGATCCCGAGCAGGACGGCGAAGGTGTTGACGACAGCAACGCTGCCGATAACGAAGTGTTCGACGAACTTGACTCC
>OHFC01000129.1_pt1 | contig 24141 bp, 24 predicted proteins | sample 1567421 | NCBI WGS metagenome assembly OHFC01 (sample SAMEA3879600, study PRJEB24766) | human gut metagenome | biome: human-associated habitat; feature: feces | place: USA | collected 1985/1987 | reverse complement strand
CCTTTTTGCTTTTGGGAACATTGTAGCATCCTATCTGTCCAATAAACCGGACTTTTTCAAGATATTGTGGCTTGCTGCGTTAAGTCGATAAGCATTTAGGTTTATATAACCCTAACTGTCTTGCATTTCTCCTAAAGATGTGCTATAATTAGGCGAACGAAAAGGAGGCGTAGGCGAATGCGGCAATTTGATTACAGCAAACTGAAAGCAATTGCATGGGACAGCGAGGTACTTTCTCTGGTAGCTCAGATCCACGAGTGCAAGGGACGGCAGGAAATGTATCTGGCGCAGAAACCTGCGGCTTTGGATCGGCTGGTGGAGATTGCCAAGGTGCAGAGTACCGAGGCTTCCAACAAGATCGAGGGTATTGTTACCACCAATACCCGAATCAAGCAGCTGTGCGAGGAAAAAACCACGCCCCGGAACCGGGACGAGGAAGAGATCAGCGGCTACCGGGATGTGCTGAACACAATCCACGAGAGCTATGAATACATCCCTCTGACAGCAAATTATATCTTACAGCTCCATGGGATGCTCTATCATTACTCCGGCCGTGGCATCGGCGGGCGATTCAAGAATGTCCAGAACTATATCAGCGAAACCCATGCTGACGGCACAACCTTTGTCCGATTTACACCGCTGGAGCCCTATGAAACGCCGGATGCTGTTGCAGCCATCTGCGAAAGCTACAACAAGGCCATTGACGATGGTATCATCGATCCCCTGCTCCTGATTCCCATTTTCATCAATGATTTTCTCTGCATCCATCCCTTCAACGACGGCAACGGCAGAATGAGCCGCCTGCTCACCACATTGCTGCTATACCGCAGCGGTTATGTGGTTGGACGGTATGTGAGTCTGGAAGCTAAAATTGAGCGAAACAAGAATGTGTACTACGATGTTCTGCACATCGCCTCTACCAAGTGGCACGAAGGTGAGAACGACCCAGTTCCGTTTATCAAGTATATTCTGGGTACCATTCTCTCCGCCTACCGTGACTTTGAGGACCGGGTGCAGCTGGTGGATGAGAAGCTACCCGCCGTGGACCTTGTCCGTCGAGCTGTTCAGAAGAAGGTCGGCAAGTTTACCAAGAGCGAAATCATGGAGCTGTGTCCCTCCATCAAGAAGGCCTCGGTTGAGAACTCCCTGAAGAAGCTGGTAGAAAACGGAGAAATCACCCGACATAGCAGCGGCAAAAACACCTTCTACACTCGGAACAATTAAGCATAGCCGTGGCAACGTTTTGGCAACAAAAAATCAGATAGCCTCTACTATCTGAATAATGAAAATAATGCCAATACCCTGAACTAAATCCCATAAGCAAATCTGTTTAGAAAACTTTTGGCAGGAGCGAGTGGGAATGAGATAATCCAATAATCATAGGGCCTGTTGCAAAATACGCCCATGAAAAAACCACATCGACCATCCCAAAAAGGGCTTGGCTGATGTGGTTTTTTGCATTAGAATTAAACTACTATGAAAAACTCTGAAACGCAGTAAGCGCTCAATAACCCACCGCCTAGCATCTTCTGCACATCCATGAGATAATATCCCAAATCTCGAAAAACTCACGGTGAGTTTTTCGAGAAACGAAACAGGGATGGTGTCAAATGGGAGAAGTATTAGCGGTGCGGGATGCGTATCGGGCACAGGAATGGGCAATGCTCATACAAGAATGCAGTGCCAGCGGATTGACAAAGCGGGAATTCTGCCAACAGCGTGGGATTTCTGAGAAAAGTTTTTACTATTGGCTAAAGAAGCTACGAACGCAGATGGTTGGGGCTACCGCACCACAACTGGTACAACTGGAATCACTGCCGGCAAAAGACAGTATTCTTGAGATTCACTACCGGGGAGCAGAGATGAAGTTGCCGGATGGCGTGGATATGGATGCCGTTGTGGCCTTGCTTCGCTCCATTCAATCGCTATGATGGATCTGTCCAAAGTCCGCAGCTACTACATTGCCTGCGGCTACACAGACCTCCGTCTTGGGATTGACGGACTGGCCGCAGTGGTGACCCAGCAGTATGGTGGCCAGCTGAATGAAGAAAGCCTATTTCTGTTCTGTGGCCGCAGGACAGACCGAATTAAGGCACTGTACTGGACAGGAGACGGCTATATTCTTCTGTACAAGCGGCTGTCCAACGGCAGATTTCAGTGGCCCAGGTCAGAGGCGGAGCTGAAGCTGCTGGATCCCCAGAGCTTCCGCTGGCTCATGGAAGGACTCCGAATAGAGCAGAAAACAGCCATCCGCAAAGGAAAGCCCAAGGATTTGTTCTGACGAAAATATTCTAAAAACCGCATATTTTTCTGTACTTTATCCTGGATTTATGATATAATAAATCCAGGATAAATCTACTTTTCAGGGGTGAAAACTATGGCCGCAGCGGATAAAAAAAGTACATACACCGCCGCGGAAGTAGCGGAGCTGATTCGCCCGCTGGCAGATTCTGTTGAACTGCTTCAGAAGGAAAATGCGGAACTGAAGCGGAAGCTGGAGCACATGAATGAGGTCTTTGCCAATGCCCAGAGGGCCAGGTTCGGTCAGTCCAGCGAGAAAAACAGCTATGTTCTGCATGACCAGGCCAGCTTTTTCAATGAAGCAGAAAAAGAGCAAGCCCCCAAGGTGGAGGAGCCGACCCCGGATACCATTCTGATTCCTCAGCATGAGCGGAAGAAGAAGCGCAGCCAGGCCGAGATGCTGAACGGCCTCCCGGAAGAGGAAGTGCTTCTGGAACTGCCGGAAGACCAACTGGTCTGCGGCAAATGCGGCGGAAAAATGAAGCCCATTGGCAAAAAATTCCTGCGCCATGAAATGCAGATCATTCCCAAGCAAATCAAGCTGCTGGCTTATTACGCCGTTACCTATGCCTGCGACAGCTGCGAAAAGGATACGGGCTTTGCCCATATCGTGACCGTGAAACCGCCGGTCCCGCTTATGAAGCATTCCTTGGCCTCGCCCTCGACTGTGGCGTACATCATGACCCAGAAGTATGTGGATGGCCTGCCCCTGGCCAGACAGGAATAGATGTGGGCCAGAGAAGGGATTTCCCTCAGCCGTGCCACCATGGCAAACTGGGTGATCCAGTGCAGTCAGAGTTGGCTGAAACCTCTGTACAAGCACATGAAGCAGGAGCTTCTGATCCATTCCGTGATCCACGCAGATGAGACCGTTGTGCAGGTGCTGAAGGAGGACGGGAAACCCGCGACCTCGGAATCCCGGATGTGGCTGTATGCCAGCGCCGCCCTGATCCGGCACCAGGTGCGCCTCTTTGAGTACCAGCCGGACCGCAGCGGAAAGCGGCCGGAGGCATTCCTGAAAGGCTTTACCGGTGCTCTCGTGACGGACGGCTACCAGGGCTATAACCTGCTTACCCAGGTCACCCATTGCGGCTGCTGGTCTCACGCCAGAAGAAAATGGCGGGAAGCAATGCCGGAGGGCGCAACGGTAAAAAACAGTAAAGCCGCTGTTGGCTTCCAATACTGCAACAAGCTGTTTGCACAGGAGCGGAAATGCGCTGCCTATAAACCCAAATATCGCCAGGAATACCGCCAGAACAAGGAACTGCCCCTTCTGGAGGAGTATTATGCGTGGCTAAAAACAATCCACCCGGAAAAGGGCAGCAAACTGGAAGAAGCGGTGCGCTACAGTCTGAACCAAAAGCAGCAGCTCACAGCATCCCTATCTAACGGCGAGGTGCCGATCTCCAACAACCTGGCAGAGAACGCCATCCGCCCCTTTACCCTTGGCAGAAAGAACTGGCTGTTTTGCGATACCACAAAAGGAGCTGAGGCCAGCGCCATTGTGTATTCCCTGGTGGAAAGTGCAAAGGCAAACGGTATTGAGCCCTTTGCCTATCTCCAGCATGTGTTGGTGGAGCTGCCGTACCTGGGAAAAAACCAATCCCACGAAGAATTGGAATCGTTCATGCCTTGGGCACCCTATGTCCAACAGGAATTCGGTGTGAAGAATTCGGATGCTTATGTGAATGGTGTCCGTAATGATCAGCAGCCCGGTGGGCTTCAACTGCGCCCCCAGGCCGTGAATGTCAAATACCACCACACGCTTATCCAGATCTACATTGCTCTGCTTTCCGAAAATGTCCAGAGAACCGGTGGTGTACAGCTCCAAAGATAGTGCAATCTGCTTTGCTTCCGGCTCCGGCTGCTCCAGCAGGGTGTCCCGCAGGGTGCAGAGGGTTGGAACCGTGCCGGTATAGGCGGCGTTGCGGTAGACAATGGTAATGCAGCGGTCAATAATGGATTTGTGCTGGGGACCGACCCCCTTCTTGTCGATCTGCTCGATCAGGGATAGGATGAACTCGGACTTGACCACAATGGGGTTGTTCTCCCCATAGCCGTCCACCATGTACATGGCGTTGAGCCGATCCCGCCCGCCTGCGGAAACATGGATCACGGAACCCATATCCCCCATGGCCTCTACCAGAGGGGCGTACTCCCCTTCGGGATCGCAGACAAGAATATCGTCCTCGGTGTTCAGCATCAGGAAGGTCATCAGCTCCTTGGCGGAGAAGGACTTGCCGGAGCCGGGGACACCCAGCAGGAATGCGGACTGGTTCAGCAGATTCTCCTTGTTGCACATGATGAGGTTGTGAGAGATGGCGTTTTCTCCAAAGTAGATGCCGCCCTTGTCCATGATCTCCTGAACCTTAAAGGGCATAAACACCGCAAGGCTTTCCGTGGTCAGGGTACGGAAAGCGTTGAGCTTCCGGGTGCCAATGGGCAGCACAGTGTTCAAGCCGTCCATCTGCTGATACTTGAGGATCGCCATCTGGCACATGCGCTTCCGAGCGGTAGAGAGAACGGCATCCGTATCCATATCCAGCTGTTCCTTGGTATCCGCGGTAATGACCATGGTCAGGATACCGAAGATCATCCGCTGGTCACGGGTGGTCAGATCATCCAAAAACTCCTTGCTTTCCTTTCGCTGCAATTCCATATCATAGGGGACAACAGCGGAGAAATTGTTGTTGCTGTTCTGGCGGCGCTGCCAGTTGGTGATGTTTGTCTCCACACCGAGAAGCCGGTTTTCTACCTCCCGCACAGCCTCGTCTGTGGGAATGGGTACCATGTCAATGGAGAGCATCATATCCCGGTTCAAATCCGTCAACTCGGATACGAAATCATCCTGAATGTAGCTGGCGTAGTCCTTAAGGTACAGTACCCTGGCGTACCGTTCCCCGATCTGGAGATAGTCGCTGTGCCGTTCCATAGAATCCGGGCAGATGTAGTCCCGGAAGCTGTGCCCCTTCCGGGCAGAGTCACGGAGAGAGAAAGCCAGCTGCCTGCATGATGGTGGAGATCACCCCCTGCACAATGTCCAATAGTGCCAGCATCAAATCCATGCCGTAGGAGATCACGCCCTTAGCAAGGGCAAACCGCACGAACAGCCGCAATGCGTGTTCCGGGCGTTTGACTTCCGTCAAAGAACCGCAGGTTTTCATCACACCAATCACAAAGAACAGCACCAGCAGAGCATAGCCAATGGCCTGCAAGGCCCCGTGAATGCTGGACACCACATTCCAGAGAGTGCCGCCCTTGAAGCTGGTGGGGGACTGGGTAATGAGCTGCCAGATCTCACTGAGCTTGTCATTCCAGACATTCAGGTTTTTTTCCAGGTTTTGTACGACCCAGTTGTCTGACAATGGTTTTCACCTCCTATCCTGGGCAGGCCGTGTGGCCTGCCCTTTGTGGTTTCTTACGCAATGATCAGGTCCAGAATCTCCTTGGCGAAGGTAATGACGATACCACCGGCCAGAGTCAGAAAACCGTTGCTCCGCTGGGAGGGGTCATGGGACTGCAGGGAAAGGCCCACCTGGACAATGCCCCAGCCCAACAGAATGAGGCCCACGGCCCGGATCAGGCCGAAGATAAAGGTACTCAGATTGTTGACCACGGTCAGGGGATCGCTGGCAGCGTAGGCGGGCATGGTCAGGCCCAGGATCATGGCACCGGTGAGAACGGCGCAACTGTAGCGGCGAAACCCCTTGCGAACATTTTCGGGCATGGGCAAGCGGTTAGAAGTCCGACGGGTGGTGGGATGAATGATGCTGTGGATGATGTTTTTCATAAGTTACCTCCTGATAATTTGAATTTTGATTTTTGTTATTTTCCTGCGCTTTCTTGCGCATGAAGTCATAGACTTCCTCCTCGGTAAGGACGACATAATCCCCAGTGTCGGTGTCCTCGGGAATCGCCTGTTTCAGCTTTTCCAGGTTGATGGAAACAGCGGCAACACTCAACGGGTCTGTGCCGTGCTGGTAGGCCGCAGCCTTTCCATCTGTGGTGAGGGCCACATTGGGGTGCTTGAGGATGTTGTATTTCAGATCCTTCACAGGGCGTTCGCCCCGAATAAAAAGAAGTGCGTAGCGGTTGTCCAGCATACGCACTTCATCCGGGGTCATCAGCTCCCGTCCGGCAGTCTGAAAGTTGGTGGTGTAGCTTCCGCTGCGGCCTTTGGACTGACCGTAGGTGTTTGTATCGATGGTTTGTTTCCCCAGCAGCTTGGACACATACTCGTGGGTGGATTGCTCATTGCCGCCTAAGTATAGGAAGGTATCGCAGTTGCCTACGATGCTTTCCCATTGCTTATCAAAGAGTGCTTTCAGCTGGGCCAGATTCTGGAGGATGATGCTAACGGAAATTTCCCGGCTTCGCATGGTGGCAAGAAGCTTGTCGAAATCATCCGGCAGGGCCACGTTCCTACCGTCCAGGCCCAACGCCACCTGCTGGGTCAGCAACTTGTTAGCATTCCCACTCTGCTGGTAACGCTTGGCAATGGAGAGGGGATTCCCCCACCGGGCAGAACCCTGTTCCTCCCGCCGCCTGTAGACACGCTCGTTGGAAACGTAGATGCCAATGCCCAGGCCATAGAGCATGAGGAAGATCAGCAGTGTTTTGAGACTCTTGTCACACCAGACAATATGAAAGGGATTTTCCAGTGCTGTACCGAAGCCCTTCAACAGCGTATCCAGACCACCTTCCAATAGAGGAGCGGCCAGCAAGGCCACATAATTTCACCTCCTGACGCAGTGCTTTTATCTCAGAGGAAACCTCTTTGATACGATTTTTAAGACCATCTATGGCAGAACCGTCCTCCCTGCGGGTGGCCGTCCGAAGCTGGTTTCTAAGGGCGTTTCGCTCCTGTTCCAGTTCGGAGATTCTACCTGTGGATTTTTCTTTGTGAGATTCCAGTTCAGCGGCGGTGCCGTATTCGTGCTTGGCAAGGAAACGGGTTTCCGCATCCAGCTTGTCCAGAAGGATCAGGTCCTGCCGCATAGAAAAAGGCACCCGTTTCACGGATGCCGGATGCTTTTGGATGATGCGCAGCTCATAGCAGTAGCGCAGATACAGGGCGTGAATGCCCTTGGCTTTTGGATAAGGAATAAAGGGGTTGCGCTGCTTTGCCATCCGGTCCGCCTCCGGGAATGGGGTTTGCCTGCGTACATTGTCGTAAACCCGGTCCAGAATTTCGGTCAGAGAATACCCAGGTCCCAACCGGTGGAAGCGAAAGTAGCCTTTCGCACCGGGTGGCTTTAACGCCGGATATTTGAGGGGCTGTCCATCCAGGGTGCGGGTTTTGAAGGTGTAGCCCATGGCCTGCATGGCTTCCTGAAAATTCCGCTGGGTGGTGGAGGCCAGAATGGCACGGTCAATGTCGGAGCGGATGACACTGCGCAGGGTGGGTTTTCCATCTTTTTCGGCGGCCCATTCGTTGTAAGTCATGCCCCGGCCTTTGGAATTGCGGATCACCGTCAGGCCGTACTCCCGGCACAGTGCATCTGAAACACGGCGCATTTCCTGATAGTCCTCCTTGGTGCGGTGGTATTTGATGCCGTCCACAAAGGAGACCGTATTGATAACAAAATGGGAGTGCAGGTGGTTGGCACGGTCCAGGTGGGTAGCTACAAGCACCTGGTAGCGGTCTCCCCACAGCCGCTGCGCCAGCTTGATTCCAATTTCATGGGCAATTTCTGGGGTGGCCTCGCCGGGCGCAAAGGACTGGTAGCCGTGGTAGGCAATGACCCCATCCTCCTTTCCGTAGAATTTCTTGACCTTCTGCATCTCCATTTTTGCGGTATTGGGATGGCAGTTGATGCCGGACACAAATCGCTGAACCACTTCCGCTCCGTCCCGCTCCTGGGTTTGACTGGTCTTGCGCTGCTGGATGGCGTAGTTAATGACATCGGACAAGTCACCATCGCCGCTGGAAACGGCGGTAGTTTTCTCCGCGTTTTCCACATAGTCCAGAACCTTCCCAATGCGGCCATGGACACGCCAGATAGAGGTAACTGCCATAGATCAGCGCTCCATAGGTACAGGATCAAGAACCGCTGACAGGATTTTCTGAACAGCTTCCTCGAACAGCAGAACGCTGTCGTCATAGTGCTTGGCATCAATGACACCAAGCGCATGGGCTTTCATAGCGATTTGGTTGAGGTTGTTCCCGATGTAATGCAGCTCCCGCACCATGGCAAAAAAGTCAGGAGGTGGTGCTTCCTTGGGAACAACGCCGTTGATAAGATGCCGCAGATAGGCGGCAACAGACAGGTGGCTGCGCCTTGCTTTTTCCTGAAGATTTCTGGCTTCTGCTTTGTTCAGCCATAACTGGATTTTAACATTTCGATTGCGAATAGATTTCACTCCTTGTTGGTTGAAATACAGGGGTATCAGGGGTTTTCCCTGACAAGCGGCCTTTGTGGGAGTACAAAGGCGATGCTTGCTCTATAAATGACAAACCTCCTGCTGGTAGTTCTTTTTATGACCGGGCCGAAGAAAAAGCCATGCCTCCCGACGGGCCTGCAAGAACTCGTCGTAGCGGGATTCACACACTTTCTCTCGCAGCCATCGCTTTTCCTCCTGGGAAATGGGAGTCGTCCTGGGCTTGCCACAGCCGCAGGATGCTGTGGATTTTGTGTTCAAATGGGCATCACCTCCTTGCAATTTGGATATAAAAAAGCACCACCTTTTAGGCGGTGCATAGGGCTTAAAATAGGTATTTGCAACCAGACATACTTTTCTATTCTTCGCATCGCACATAACAAAAAGCAGCTGTTTCCTGTTGTGTTGGAAAATGAAATTACAGGGCGTATTTTCTTTTATAATTGCACATTCTGCGTATTCTGTGAAAAATAACATCGTCCAATATTTCAGAAAAACTTGATTTCCTGAAATATCTATGCTATCATGAACCGTGTAATTTCATTTTCAGAAAGGAGCCGCCATGAATAACAGAGCCGGTTGCTTTATAACCAATCTATCCGGGGAGATGGCTTATCAGTCCTTTCGCCCCAATCCGCTTCCCCCAGAGCCGCCAATAGAGATGAGCAACGAAATGATTGCCAAATTGGTGGATGCAAATAGAAAGCTGGCCACATTGGATGGCCTGTCCTCCCGTATCCCAAATATGGACTTGTTTGTTTCCATGTATGTACGGAAGGAAGCATTGCTATCTTCTCAGATTGAAGGAACACAGTGTACACTGGATGATATTCTGAATCCCTTTGCGGAGGAAAATACCAATCTGAATGTATCAGATGTTGTGAACTATATCCGGGCGGAGGAATTTGCAATCAATCGCCTTCAGACACTCCCCTTGTGTAACCGTTTGATTAAGGAGACTCACGCTGTTCTGATGGAAGGTGTCCGAGGTCAAGAAAAGAATCCCGGTGAATTTCGCTATTCTCAGAACTGGATCGGCGGTCAGGGAAGCACATTAAGAAATGCACGGTATATCCCGCCGAACCCGGAAGATATGATAAATGCCATGTCCGATCTGGAGAAATACATGAATGGGGAGGATTCCCTTGACCCACTGATCCAGGCAGCATTGATCCATTATCAGTTCGAAACGACCCATCCTTTTTTAGACGGAAATGGCCGGGTTGGGCGGCTCCTGATTACGCTGTTCCTGATGGAGAAGAAAATACTTTCCACCCCGTCTGTCTATATTTCCTATTTTCTGAAAATGAATCGAATCGAATACTACGACCGGATGACACAGGTGCGAAAAACTGGGGATTATGAGCAGTGGATTCTGTTTTTCCTGCAAGCATTATCTGATTCAGCCGAAGATGCGATTCAAACGATTGATGAACTTACGAAAATTCACAATCGGAATGCACAGAAATTTGAAAACATGACAAAGCGGCAACAGGCCAACGCAATGAACTTCCTTATTTATCTGGAAAAGAACCCCATTATCGATATTCAAAAGACTGCGGCAGCCCTGAATCTATCCTATAATACAGTCACAAAAAGTGTTGCCCTTTTTGTGGATAATGGGATTTTACAGCAAACAGAAAAGTCAGGAAGATCCAAAATATATTCCTACATAGAGTATCTTACAGTGCTGAGAAAGGACACTTAACGCTCCCAATTTTGAGGCTTATAAGGCACAGATTCAATACCGTCTCTTGAACGGAAGAACCGTTCCGGGAGACGGTATTTTTCCAGATACCTCTTCTGCTGCTCTTTGGAAAGGCTGCCGAAGGATTCTCCGCTGCAATCGCAGATGAAGAAAGAGCCGGCGATAATATCCGCAATATCTCCGGTGTCCGCATCCCGGATGGCCCGGTTCAGGGGCAGACCGTTGATTTTTCCTTCCTCGTTGCAGACAATGCAGACCTGTTCCTCGAAAGGGTAGTAGGCTTCAATGCAGCCGCCTACGGCCTGTTGCATGGCATCCAAGGTAGTGCCGACTTCCGCAATCCGGGCCAGCTTTCCGGGTTCCACCAGAACCACCTGGATGGTTGGTGACTGGACAACATCGTTGGCAAGCTCCGGCTGAAATGGAATCTCCTTGAATCCAATGCTGTCACAGAAATAAAAGCCCGGTGTGATGCTGGCGGCATCCTCCACCTCCACAACATCCGAAACGGACAGACTGTGGCCCTGAAAGCCCTCCGGTCTGCCGGATTGAAAGAGGACAAACACATCCTCCAGATTCCGGCATTTCACATCCCCGGAATAGACCTTGTCGTATGCGGTACAATCCGGCTCTGCGGATCGCAGCACCTTGCGGACAGCATCCAGACCCATGAATTTGAGCCGCTGGGTGTCCCGGCCCTGGTTGATTTGATAAATATTGATTTTCAACGACTGTATTCCTCCTTTCGCTTCAAGCCAACTCTGATTTTCAGCTGGTCATTAACATCCTTACCCCACCTGGGCGGCTCGTCCCAGATCTCATATCGGTCCCGCAGACCGCCCACGATTCCGGCTGCCGCACCCCGACCAATGGCATCGTTGTCCAGATGGAGCCGCAGAACCTGAATCTCCGGGTGATCTGCCAGATACCGGGACAGTGCCACCGGCACCACATTCTCCCGCTTGGTGACAAACACGCCTGCAAGGGACAGTAAGTGATCCTCACACCAATTCCGGCCCTCGAACAACTCCAGGGTGGCGTAGCTTAGTGCGTCAATGGCAGATTCAAAGACATGGACGGTCCGGCTGTTTCCAGGAATGGAGAAGGAATAGTGCTTGTCGCTGCCAGATAACTCTCCTTTGTAGTCCCCAACGGTTCCCCGGACATTGCCGTAGCGGGGAACACCTTCCTTGTCATAGCCCAGGAACACGGCACTGTGGTATTTCCTGGATTCAAAGAGAAGGTCGTTTTCCATGCAGAAGCGGATAATAACATCATGGATGCCCCGGCCTTTCAGGTAGCGGATGACCGCATCGGCGTTGTCATTCCGCTCCGGGAGCAAAAGCCGTTTGGGTTCTTGCTTTGGAGCCGGTGCGGGAATTGCCTTGGGCAGCGGTTTCCCCTGGATGATTTCCATGGCCTCCAAAAAGGAACAGCCCTTGACCTTTACAAGATAGTCCAGGGCTGTTTTGCCGCCAATTTGTCGGGAGAACCAGTGCCATTTTCCGTTGCCATACTGGACGATGCTGCTCCATAATTCCTCATTGTACGCCTGGGCTTTCGCCCTGGCATCCGGGATGGCGGTGTCCGGCAATGCCTGAACTGCCTCTCGGTACTCCGTATGGATGAGGGACTGGTGGACCTCATTGTAGCGGCTGCTGAAGATGGGATAGACGGTCAGCCCCAGTGCCAGCAGGAAAAACAGGACTGCCAGAGCGATGGTGATGATTTTTCTGCGCTTGTCTCGGATAGGATCTCCTCCTTTCGGACGGCACCCCGGAGTGTTTTTCCGGGGTGCCAGATACTTACCGGCCATTCTTCTTTTTGACAGTCAGAACAATGACACCGGCTGCGGTGGACATCAGAAGAATGCCCACCAGGCTGTACATCCAGGTGCCGTGATCGCCGGTCTTGGGCAGGTCAAAACCCTTGGTGTTCTTTACGGTCAGGGGAACCTCGGCATTGGCAGAGCCGTTGTCCTCCAGCATGGTGACGTCATTCTTGTCCACAGTTGCGGAAGCGGTGGGATAGTTGTGGGACAGCGCCCGCTGGGGGATGTTTGCCAGCTTCAGATCCTCTCCGCCGTCAAAAGCATAGTGGGGGTCATTCTGGAGAACACCCAGCACATCCTTGGCGTAGACATTGCAAGGCTTGGCGGGATTCTCTTTCAGAGAAATGGTGACGGTAATTGCGTTTTTCAGCAGAGTATACCCATTGGCGGTCTGGATTTCCGTAATGGTGGCGGTGAAGTTTTTGGGTATGAAAGGTTTCAGCCGTTCCGACTGGAAGCTGATTTTCTCCCGCTGGTTTGGCTTCTGCTCGCACATGATGGAGAGGATCACGTCGGCATTGAGCCTGCCGTTTTGAGAGAACTCTTTCATCTTCAATGCCTGGGTCAGGGACGGCGTAGACTGCTCGGAACTGATGGAATCCAGCAGACTGTTTTGTTCCTCCTCGGTCAGGTAGGAAAGCTCCACGGCGGGCCGGAAAGCGATTTTCCCAGCGTCCACAAGGTCGAGCAGAGGACCGATAAGGTTAGTAAGACGGATATAACGCCGTACCTGATCTTTGCTTTCACCAACCTGTTCTCCGAGCTCAACGTCAGAACGACCTTGCGTGGAATTAGTCGCCACTGGCGACGCATTTTCTTTGGAGGGTCTGCCCGCTTGGTGTTTCATCGCTTCCAGCCGCATTTTGTAGGAAAACGCCTTTTCGCTGGGCAGGATGGTGGTGCGCTGAAGATTCGATTCCACCATGAGGATAATGGCCTCGTCTCTGGAAAGCTCCTTGATTTCCGCTTTCACGGTGGCGAGGCCTGCCAGTTCACAGGCTTTTGTCCTACGGTGGCCGGAGACGATTTCATACCGCCCATCCGGCTTCTGCCGCAGCGTCACCGGGGTGATGATTCCCCGCTCCTTGATACTCTCTACCAGCTGCTCCATGTCCTCATCTAAGCGGACATGAAAGGGATGGTTCGGAAATTCGTCAATTTCCGAAAGGGGAATTTCATGGATTTTGGGGAGCTTGGATTCCGCTCGCTCCCTGTCATCCATGAACAGTTCATCTAGCCCCGTCAGACCGAGATCGATTTGTTTCTTTGCCAAGTTCGGCTACCTCCTTTGTCAAGTTTGTGTAGGCCTGGGCCACCCGGCTTTTGGGGTCAAAGGCGAAAATGCTCTTTCCCTCGCCGGATGCCTCAGCGGCTCGGACAGAGCGGGGGATTTCCGTGTCGAATACCCGGACGCTGCCGCCCAATGTGGAGCGCAGGGCGGCGATAATGCTTTTGGCATTGTTGGTGCGCCCATCCACCATGGTCATAAGAATCCCGTCGATTTTCAGCTTGGGATTGATCTGCCGCCGCACTCTGCTGATGGTGCGGATCAGCAGATTCAGACCCTTTGTGGAAAGAAAGTCCGGTGCAGTCGGGATGATCACGCTGTCGGCGGCAGCCAGAGCATTGATGGACATCAGCCCCAAGGACGGCATACAGTCAATGAGAATGTAATCGTAGTTCTCTTTCACCCGGCTGAGAACGGATTTCAGCACCTGCTCCCGGGACATGGCATTGAACAGACTCATTTCCACGCCAGACAGTTCAATGTTCGCAGGAAGCAGATCGACCCCCTCGCCGCTGTGGATGATGCCTTCTTCCCAGGGAACGGATTCTTCCCGGATTTCGGCCTGCATGGCAGTAGCCAGTGTGGTGTCCAGATCATCGTCAGCGTTCCGTATTCCTAAACTGATGGTCAAACTGTGCTGAGGGTCATCGTCTACCAGCAGCACCCGGTTTCCGGCCTGAGCAAGACCTACTCCCAGATTGACGGTGGAAGTGGTTTTTCCGACACCCCCTTTCTGATTGACAATGGCAATGGTTTTGCAGTGGTTCATTTTGTACCTCCTGGTTTTTATTTTTTTCTCCACCAAAACACAGAAAATCTTTCTGCGCTTTGGTCGGTGCGTTTCATTCGGCCTCGCCCCCTAAACACACAAAGGGAAATCATCTGACACTCGAGAGCGAATCGAGTCCATGGGCCTTCCACCCCTGCCGGGTCCTCCGCCAGCTCCGTAGAGAAGTATCATTGTCCTATCTGAACCCTCGTCGCCTTGTTGGTGGCGATCCAACATTGGAGACAGCATTTCTCGCTCAGCACCTTTGCTTCAGCCCTCACAAAGCTTCCTCGCTTCTACCCCATAGGGCAGGTGGTCACAGCGTACTGTCCTCCTGGCTCCGGTCCAGAAGAATGTATCAGATGAATGAGTATGAAGTTTTCAAGGTTCAGGTGGGGGGTAAGAGAAGTGTCTCTTTGAAGAACCCCCTCATTTAAGTAGCCATCGAGAAAGGCCATTTTTTAATATCCTTTTCAAAAAATTTTTGAGATGTGGGAAAGATTGGAACATTGCACAAATATACACCTTTTTTGATGCGAACAAATAGCTAAAAATGTGCGATATGACAAGTAAAAAAGCCATGCTCATAGAATGCGCTTCTACGAGCATGGCTTGAAAATTAGATTTCCTGTTTGTGTATGTAACAGGAAAACGAACTGCTTATGAAGTTTTTATCGAGTGAACTACAATAGACTTGGAAACCAACCGTTGATTTGAATTATTTTGGATGATTCTATTATAGTTCAATAGGTAACTGGACCATCAACGTCGCTGGCAGCCTGCATCTTAAACTTGTCCATCGCTTCCCGAGCCTGGGGAATGTTGATCTGATTGTTGCTCTTCATACCGTTTTCTCTCCTTTTTGCTTTCTCGCGGTTTTGTTCCGCAACCATAGCTTTGCCAATATTTTTTGGAGTATTAGCGTGAATTTCCGGAAGGAAATACAGAAAATGACAGATTTTATTGACACCCCCTTCAGATTCTGCACAGATTTTCCCGCGCGGTTGCATTCAATCGGGATTTGTGATATAGTAAGGCAAAATGGATAAAGACGTGGGTGATATTTATGAAAATCATGATTATCGGCGACGGAAAAATCGGCAGTGTCCTTGCTGAGCAGCTGTCGAAGGAAAAGCATGAAGTGACGCTGGTGGATCGCTCCGGGGTCAGGCTGGATCAGTCCAACAACGAGCTGGACGTGATGGTCGTGGAGGGCGACGGCGCTTCCCGGGAGGTTCAGCTGGAGGCCGGAGCGGATCAGGCAGACCTCGTCATTGCCTGTACCGGCGCGGACGAGCTGAACCTGCTGTGCTGCCTCATCGGCAAGAAGCTGGGCGCGCGGCACACCATCGCCCGGGTTCGCAACCCCATGTACGTGGAGGAACTGAACCTCATCAAGGACGATCTGGGGCTCAGTATGGCCATCAACCCCGAGGAAGCCTGCGCCACGGAAATGGCCCGGGTACTGCGGTTCCCCTCGGCCATCAAGATCGACACCTTTGCCAGAGGTCATGTGGAAATTCTCAAAACCGGCGTGACGGCGGGTTCCCCGCTGGACGGCATGGCGCTGAAGGACATCGGGAAGTTCCGTGCCAACGTGCTGATCTGCGCGGTGGAGCGGGGCGAGCGGGACGTCATTATCCCCTCCGGTGAGTTCCAGCTGAAGGCCGGGGACCGGATCTCCGTGGTGGCAAGTCCGCAGGAGGCGCAGCGGTTTTTCCGGCAGGTCGGCGTGGCGAAGACCCGGGTGCGGCAGGTCATGCTGATCGGCGGCGGACGGATGGGCTATTATCTTGCCCGGCAACTGCTGGCGACCGGCATGGACGTGAAGATCATCGAATCGGACGCGAAGCGCTGCGAGGAGCTGAGCCAGCTCCTGCCGGAGGCGACGATCCTCCACGGCGACGGTACGGATCAGCGCCTGTTACAGGAGGAAGGCATCGAGCACATGGATGCCATTGCGGCGCTGACGGGCATTGACGAAGAAAACATCATCATTTCCCTGTTCGCCGGACGGACGACCCGCGCCAAGGTCATTACCAAGGTCAACCGCAGCTCCTATGAGCCGCTGGTGGGCAGCCTGTCTCTGGATTCCGTGTTCTATCCCCGGAATATCTGTGCGGACAACGTGGTGCGCTACGTCCGGGCCATGCAGAATTCCGACGCTTATGCCAGCATGGAGACGCTGTGCAAGATCGTCAGCAATAAGGTCGAAGCGATGGAGTTCCGGGTCACGGCCAGCGCCGATTTCTGCGGCATCCCATTGCAGGATCTGCACCTGAAGGACGGCCTGCTGATCGGCTGCATCTCCCGGGGCGGCAAGACCATTACCCCCCGCGGCAGCGACACCATCGAGGTGGGGGACAGCGTGATCGTGGTCGCAGCCCACAGCGGACTGAGAAGCCTCAACGATATCTTCACCACCCGGCGGTAAGGGGGAACGGACATGAATTATCCCTTGCTTCGCTATCTTTTCGGCATGGTTCTGATGATCGTGGCGGCGTTTCTGGTGCTGCCGCTGGCGGTCGCCGTGATCTACGGGGAAAGCTCCGGCATTTACTTTTTGTACACCATGATCGCGGCGGGACTGCTTGGCTTCCTGCTGACCCGGTTCAAGCCCGCCAAGCGGGACATGTACGCCCGGGAAGGATTCGTCTTTACGGCGCTGGCATGGGTGGTCATTTCCCTGATCGGCGCGGCGCCCTTTACCCTGTCCGGGCAGATCCCCAGCTACTTAGACGCCGTGTTTGAGACGGTTTCCGGCTTTACTACCACCGGCGCCAGCATCCTGACCAACGTGGAGGCGCTGGACAACGGGATGCTCTTCTGGCGCAGCTTCACCCACTGGTTGGGGGGCATGGGCATTCTGGTGTTCATGCTGTCGCTGGTGAATATGGGAGGCCAGGCCAACCACCTGCTCCGGGCGGAAAGCCCCGGCCCCACCGTGAGCAAGATGGTGCCGAATATGCGCAAATCCGCCGCCATTCTTTACGGTATTTACATCGTCATGACGGCGGTGGAGGTGGTGCTGCTGCTTATCGGCGGAATGCCCCTGTTTGACAGCCTGTGTACCGCCTTCGGCACCGCCGGCACCGGCGGCTTCGGCATCAAGAACAGCTCCATGGGCTACTATAACAGCTACTACCTTCAGGGCGTGGTCTCCGTGTTCATGGCGCTGTTCGGCGTGAACTTCAACGTTTACTTTTTCCTGCTGATGAAAAAATATGCCATGGCATGGCGGAATACCGAGGTGCGGGCGTATTTTGCCATCATCGCCGGGAGCACGCTGATTATTACCCTTAACATTCTGGGGATGTTCCCCACGGCGTTTGACGCGTTCCACCACGCTTTTTTCGCCGTCTCGTCCGTCATCACCACCACGGGCTTCAGCACAACGGATTTTGACCTGTGGCCCCAGCTCAGCCGGTGTATTCTGGTGCTGCTGATGATCGTCGGCGCCTGCGCCGGGTCTACCGGCGGCGGCGTGAAGGTTTCCCGGCTGGTGATTCTGTGCAAAGCCCTTGGCTCCGAGCTGCGCAAGCTGCTCCATCCCCGCTCCGTGCGGGTGCTGACGGTGGACGGAAAGCCCGTCAGCCGGGAGACGGTGCAGGGCGTTCAGAGCTACATGACCCTGTATTTTCTGGTGACGCTGGTGTCCGTGCTGCTGGTGGCGCTGGACAATCTGGATTTTGTCACCACTTTCACCGCCGTGATGGCGACGCTGAACAACATCGGCCCCGGCCTGGGGCTGGTCGGCCCCACGGGCTGCTTCGCGGCCTTTTCGCCGCTGGCGAAGATCGTCCTGACGGCGGATATGCTGTTCGGGCGGCTGGAGCTGTTCCCCATGCTGATCCTGCTGATGCCCTCGACCTGGCGGAAATATTGACAAAAACAGTGAATGGAGCGTATCGTTACCGATCCGCTCCATTTCTCGTGCATAAGCCTCTTGGCTCTCCCTCTGGGAGAGCTGTCACCGCAGGTGACTGAGAGGGCTTTGTGTTTGCGTGGGGGTCGTCATGCCCTCGAAATTATTTCAGCTTTTTGCCTTCCTGAAAAGCGTCGCCCAGCTTTTCGCCAAGGGGATAGTAGCCGTTGCCGCAGGGGTCAAAAGTGATGGGGTGGAACTTATTCAGGTCGATCTTGCCGTCGGTGAGGATGGATTCCTCGGCGCTGACGTTCTCGATCCGGCCAATGAGCAGTCCGGTGCTCTCGTCGTAGCTGACGAAGGAACATTCCAGCGTCATGGGCAGTTCGTCGATGATGGGAGCGTCCACGAGATGGCTCTTGCTGGTGTGCCAGCCTGCACGGGCGACCTTATCGGGAACCTTATCGCCGGACACGATGCCCACGTAGTCCGCAGCCACCATGTTTTCCGCGTCCGCCATGGAGACGGTGAAGGCTTTCCGGGCGAAGATGTTCCGGGTGGTCTTGTGGTCCGCAAGACAGATGCCGATGAGATTCGTGTCCACGATGCCGCCCCATGCGGCGTTCATGGCGTTGGGCGTGCCGTCCTCGCCGTAGGTGCCGATGAGCAGCACCGGCATGGGGTACAGCATGGGCTTGGAACCAAAATCTTTACGCATATCATTTCCTCCTTATATATCGGGGATGGTTCCCCGGTCGATACGTTATCCGGCGGCGTGTGTCAGAAGCAGGCTCAGGCCGTAAATCACGACCAAATGGGCGGGGTAATACCAGTAAAACAGCGGGCCGATATTCCATGTGCCTTTTTTGCCGTTGTACAGCGCCAGAAGGGGAACGCTCAGAAGCCCCCACCACTGCGTCCCGCCGTAATGCAGACCCAGCAGACCGACACCGACGGCGAACAGCGCCAGTTTTCCCCATTTTCCCCTGCCAAAATACACCAAAACCGGCAGCATTACGCCCCAAAGGCCGTAATCCACGTCGAAATCCGTGTGAATCAGAATCCGGGGCAAGCCCTCGGTGATGAAAACCACGGCGGCAACAGCGGCAGCAGCCGACAGCACCGACACGGGAGTCCGGCGGCGGACGGCGTTATCCAGTGCGTATATCAGACAGACGGAGAGGGAAAGGGTCACAAAAATGCACTGGTAGAGTGAGCGCATGGCGGCAAAATAGGCGATCTGGCACAGCGCGGCCATGCCCAGAAGTCTCCCCAGATACCGTCCCCGGTTGTGGGTATAGCGGCAGCCCTCGGCGATCATGTAAGCAAAAAGCGGCGCGGCCAGCCGCCCGATGATCCGCAGAATGATAAATTGGGGCAGCAGCTGCAATCCCACATGGTCGCAGGTCATGGCGATCAGGGCCAGAAGTTTCAGCTGATTCCCGGTCAGCCCGGCGATGGTTTTCGGTCGTATCCGCATAGGCACTCCTGTAAATGGCATTCCGAATAAAACTATGATACCACGTTTCTGCCGAAATTGTCAATCCGGGCAGCAAAAAAGCGCCCCCACCGGGCGCGGAGAAAATGATACTGAACTCCAATTAAAATCATAGATTTTAATCAGGAAATAGTATGAAATGACCCTTGACTGCCATGCCTTGTGATCAGCACGTTTTTTTGCAGCCAAGGGTCATTTCTGTTCGCTCTTATTATCTAACATCTGTTGGTTAACCTCTCTTTCTGCGGATTGACGGGCGTATGCGATCCGTTTTTCTGTTCCGATACCTTATCCATTCTCTGTCTGTCTCTTCCGCGAGACGCGCTTATAAGTCGGAATCGCCGGGGACCTCCCTGCCCGCCTGCATTGGCTCCGTTCTGATTCAGAGCCTTCAGGGATTTACCTGTACATCGGTATCACCTCTTTGTATTTATAAGATAGCATAAATATATCTGCTGTTCAAGACGGAAAATTAGACAATATTACCAACTCACAGCTGTGGAAAACACAGAATTCCCTTCGACACGGGCGGCCGCGGATTGACAAAGGGAGGGAAGGCTGTTATAATAATTCTGTTCGGCGGCTGTGCGGCCGCTGTTTTTCGTGGTATTTTTGCAGCCGGTATTCCCGGCTGAGCAAGCGCATACAAAGGAGAAACACAATGAAATACGACTTTACTTCCATTCTGGATCGCCGGGGAAAGGACGCCGTCGCCATTGACGCCGTGGGCGCGCCCGGTTCTCCCTATCCCGCGCCCCGGGAGGGATTCGACGTGATCCCAATGTGGGTGGCGGATATGAATTTCCCCGTGGTTCCCACCGTTCAACAGGCCATGATCGAACGGGTGGAGCATCCGGCCTTCGGCTATTTTGACCCCCCTGCGGAATATTACGATTCCATTATCCGCTGGCAGGAGCGCCATAACGGCGTTACCGGCCTGAAGCCGGAACACATCGGCTACGAAAACGGCGTATTGGGCGGCGTGATCTCCGCGCTGAACGTTCTGTGCTCCAAAGGGGACAACGTGCTGCTCCACAGCCCGACCTACATCGGCTTTACCCACTGCCTGACGGACAATGGCTATCACATTGTCCACTCTCCGCTGACAAAGGACGAGCAGGGTGTCTGGCGAATGGACTTTGCCGACATGGAAAAGAAGATCGTGGAAAATCACATCCACGCCGCCATTTTCTGTTCCCCCCACAACCCCTGCGGCCGGGTCTGGGAGCGCTGGGAGATCGAGCAGGCCATGGCGCTGTACAAAAAGCACGACGTCATGGTGGTTTCCGACGAGATCTGGAGCGACATTCTGCTGACCGGATATTGCCACATCCCCACCCAGTCCGTCAGCGAGGACGCGAAAATGCGCACCGTGGCGCTGTACGCCCCCTCCAAGACCTTCAATCTGGCGGGACTGGTGGGCAGCTACCATATTATCTACAATTCCTGGCTCCGGGATCGCTGCGACAAGGAGGGTTCCCTCAGTCACTACAACGCCATGAACGTCATGAGCATGCACGCCCTGCTGGGCGCTTACAAGCCCGAAGGCTACGAGTGGGTGGAAGAGCTGCGGCAGGTTATCACCGGCAACGTGGATTTTGCCTGCGATTATATCGCGAAGCACTTTGACGGCGTAGAGGTCAGCCGTCCTCAGGGAACCTATATGCTTTTCCTTGACTGCGGAGAATGGCTGACGGCTCATGGCAAGACCATGGACGAGCTGCTTGCCGCCGGATGGGACGTGGGCGTTGTCTGGCAGGACGGACGGGCGTTCCATGGTCAGACCCACATCCGCATGAACCTCGCGCTGCCCCTGAGCCGGGTGCAGGAGGCTTTCCGGCGGCTGGATACCTACGTTTTCAACGCTTGACATCAACTCCGGGGCGGATTTCCGCCCCGGAGATTTTGCTTTTTGGGGGTAAATTACCCCACTTTACATAGATTTTACAAAGTGCTTATTGTAATTCTTACGGTTTTATCGTACTATCAACAGTGAGATGGAATAAGTATTGGGGGAATCCGAGTGATTTATTGCGTAGAGGACGACGACAGCATCCGGGAGCTGATGCTGTATGCCCTGCGGGCGTCCGGCTTCGAGGCGGAGGGCTTCCGGGACAGTGTGGGACTGTTCGACGCGCTGAGCCACGCCCAGCCCCAGCTCATTATGCTGGATATCATGCTGCCCGGAATGGACGGCATTGAAATTCTCAAAGCCCTCCGGGGCAATCCCACCACCGCCCGCATCCCGGTCATCATCGCGTCCGCCCGGGGAACGGAGTACGACAAGGTGGTGGGGCTGGACTTAGGCGCCGACGATTATCTTGCCAAGCCCTTCGGCATGATGGAGATGGTGTCCCGCATCCGGGCGGTTCTGCGCCGGGCTGCCCCTGCGGCTGCTCCCGGACTGCTGCAAATGGGGAATCTGCGGATGGATTCCGCGTCCCATACAGTCTACGCCGGGGATACCCGGGTGGAGCTGACGCTGAAGGAATTTGAGTTACTGAAGCTCTTTCTGGAGCATCCCGGCCGGGTCTTTACCCGGGATCAGCTGCTGGAACGGATCTGGAGCACGGACTACGTGGGGGAGACCCGAACGGTGGACGTACACATCGGCACCCTGCGCACGAAGCTGGGGCAGTGCGGCGAATACATCCGCACCGTCCGTGGCGTTGGCTACCGGATGGAGGCGTAGGCCATGACGAAGCGGGTTTTTCGCTCGATTTTTCTGGCGTCCCTGGCGGTACTGCTGGCAGCGGTGGTGCTGATCCTGGGGGCGCTGTACACCTACTTTTCCGACGTTCAGGCGGAGCAGCTGCGGCTGCAAACGGCGCTGGTCGCCCACGCGCTGGAAACGGAAGGGGTTTCCTATTTTGACGATCTCGATACCTCAGACCGCCGCATCACATGGATCGCCGCCGACGGCACGGTGCTTTATGACAGCCGCTCCGATTCCGGCGTGATGGAGAATCATCTGGAGCGGGAAGAGGTAAAGGCCGCGCTGGCCACCGGTTCCGGCACCAGCTTCCGCTATTCCGACACGCTGATGGAGCGGTATATCTACACGGCGCAGCGCCTGAGCGACGGAACGGTGCTTCGCCTTTCCGCGGCGCAGAACACGGTGCCCCATCTGGTGCTGGGGGTGGTGAAGCCGATTATTCTGGTCATTGGAATCGCCGTCGCCCTGTCGGCGCTTCTCGCCGGGCAGCTGACGAAAAACATTGTCGCGCCTCTGAACGAGCTGAATCTGGACGACCCCATGTCCAACCGGGAGTACGTCGAAATTCAGCCCCTTCTGCGGCGGCTGGACTCCCAGCAGGTTCAGCTTCGGGCGCAGTCCCAGGAGCTGCGGCAGAAGCAGAAGGAATTCAACACCGTCATCCGTTCCTTAAGCGAGGGACTGGTGCTGATGAACAGCAGCGGCACGGTGCTGAGCATCAACCCCGCCGCCACGCGGCTGTTGGAGATCACCCCCAACTGCTTAGGGGCGGATTTTGGCGTCGCCAACCGGAACCCGGCCATTTCCGCGCTGGTGGAGAAAGCCCTCACCGGGGAAAAGGCGGAGGAAAATGTCGCTCTGACCGGCGGGGAATATCTCGCCGCCGCAAGTCCGGTCAGATCCGACGGGGCGGTTTTCGGTGTGGTGCTGCTGCTGTTCGACGTGACCCAGAAGCAGAAGGCGGAAGCCCTTCGCCGGGAATTCACCGCCAACGTCTCCCATGAGCTGAAAACCCCGCTCCATGCCATTTCCGGCTACGCCGAGCTGATGAAGGACGGGCTGGTTCCTCCGGAGGACACCCGGCACTTTGCGGAGAAAATTTACAGCGAAGCCCAGCGCATGATCGATCTGGTGGAGGATACCCTGCGCCTGTCCCGGCTGGACGAGGGCGCGGCGGACATGCAGTGGGCGCCCATTGACTTGTATGAAACGGCAAAGTCCGCCATGCAGGAGCTGACCGCCCCGGCGGAGCTGAAAAACGTCAGCATCCAGCTGGAAGGGACGAAAACCGTGATTCAGGGGATTCCTCAGCTGGTTTCCGGGATCGTGTTCAACCTCATGGACAACGCCGTCAAGTACAATAAGGACGGCGGGCTGGTCATTGTGCGGCTCGGGCAGGAAGGAAATCAGGCCGTTCTCACGGTGACGGACACCGGCATCGGCATCAGCCCGGAGCATCAGGAGCGGGTATTCGAGCGGTTTTACCGGGTGGACAAGAGCCATTCCAAGGAGATTGGCGGCACCGGTCTGGGACTGTCCATCGTCAAGCACGCGGCGCTGATCCTGGGCGCGGCCATCGAGCTGGACAGCACCGTCGGCAAGGGGACGATTGTCACGGTGCGGTTTCCTATAGAGAAGAAGTAGAATGAATGGGAGGGGCGGCGCCCCTCCCATATTTTCTGCCGGATTTACGCAGATTTTACATTTTTCTGATAATGGATTTGACCTTGTGCTGATAAAATTGAAATGTGAAAAATGCTTATCGACTTAACGCAGCAAGCCAC
>OHFC01000105.1_pt1 | contig 30582 bp, 25 predicted proteins | sample 1567421 | NCBI WGS metagenome assembly OHFC01 (sample SAMEA3879600, study PRJEB24766) | human gut metagenome | biome: human-associated habitat; feature: feces | place: USA | collected 1985/1987 | reverse complement strand
TGATTGAGCAGAACGAGGACGGGGGCAAGCGCAGGAACGCCGCCAAGAAAAAGGAACTGGAAGCTGCCGAAAAGCGTATCGGTGAACTTTCCGCTATTTTCAAGCGGCTGTATGAGGACAGCGTAAGCGGTCGCATTTCTGACGAGCGTTTCACGGAGCTTTCGGCAGACTATGAAGCCGAACAGCAGGAATTGAAAGAGCGTGTTGCCAGAATACAGGCGGAGCTTTCCAAAGCACAGGAAGCTACCGTAAACGCAGAAAAGTTTATGAACATTGTCCGCAAGCACATGAACTTTGAAGAACTGACCCACACCCTCTTGCGTGAGTTTGTAGAGAAAATCGTTGTGCATGAGTGCAGCTACGATGAAAACGGCACACGCAGACAGGATATTGAGATTTACTATTCTTTCGTCGGCAAAGTGGACTTGCCCGAATGACCGCCCGCCCTATCCGATATCAAAGGCAAGTATCGGATAGGAAAGGCAAAATTTTTTACACTTCTATTACTTCTTTATCACACATAAGAAAATGTACTGGCGGTCAAACAGCATTTGCAGCGTTCCCTGTACCTCGCCTATTGTCCATTGTCCCTCATGGAGCGCACACAAAAGAGAAAGCAGCACATAGGGGTCATGTTCGATTTCGTCCAGATCGAAGTGGTATTCGTCATAGTCATGGGTGCTTTCATAGGTGTCCAGATAATGCTGCAAATCATCTTCCAGCGCACAGTAGGAAACTTCGGCGGCCAGCATATCCCGATCCTCGCAAGGATAGGTGCTGGCCCCTAATGCACCGGCCCCGGCGTTCCCCAGCATAAGCATGGTAGAGGAACAGGACTGCATAGCAAACAGGAGTAACACACAGAGCACCGCAACCACGGCACCTGCGGGATGACTTTTGACAAATTCCACTGCCCGGGCGGTCAGGCGTTCTGTGGCTGTGGCAGTTTTCCCAGCCGCAGCCGCGCCCTGCTTTGCAGCCTCCTTTGCCTGCTTGCGGTATTGCCTGCGAAGCCGTTGCTTTTGCCAGTAGCGGGTAAGGGCATTTTTCGTCAGCTCCGGGTGCTCCTGTGCAGCGGTGTGAAAATGGTAGTCCGCCGTGTATTTGGTATAGCGGGCCTCGGCCTTGCGTACCACTTTTGCCGGATGTTCCCGGACTTTACGGCGCACAAAGCGGGAGCCGTGCCGCAGCGCGGTTTCTCCCACAAGCTCAGAACGGTGTGCGCCTTCTGTGCCGACATTTTCCTGTTCCACTTCAAAAATCTTGCCATGTACGAAGCTGTGAACAGAACCACTGGCAACACGGCCTATGCGTTTTACCAGGCCGGGCTTTTTCGGCGGCTTTTGTTTTGCCAGCTTCTCCCGGGCCTGTTCCAGCTTTTCACCTTGGGACTCCATGTGGAGCTTTGCCGCCGCAGCCTGTTCCTGCTGGCTCTTTTTGCGGAACTTGGACTTCGGGACACTTTGTCCCGAAGTGTCGGAAGCCTCCGGCCCGGGCTGTTCCCCGTCAGGGGCGTGGGCGGTCTGCGACCAAGCCTCCTCCTTGGTCTTATTCGTTTTTCGTTTCATTCTTCATATCCTCCGGGCGGGTAGTCAGCAGGTCATAGATTTCTCCGCGAGGGAACCGATCCACAAACGGAATGGTTACATTTCCATAGAACAACAGTCCCTCACCGGAATTGCTGTGTGTGATATAGGAAAGCTGATGCTCGGAAATACCGAGCTGTTTTGCCAGAATGGTACGGTCACTCTGCGCCTGCGAAAGCAGAATCATAAAATCCGTGTTGTCCAGAATGTTCTCGATTTCCCGGCTGGCCAAAAGGTCTTTGACGTTCTGCGTCAAAGCAGACGGCACACATCCTTTTTTACGCAGCATTTTCCAGACTGCCACAAAGTAGCTGGCTGTCAGCGGATCACGGAGCAGGATATGAAACTCGTCAAAGTAGCACCAAGTCGCCGCACCCTCGTGGAAGTTCTGATCCACCGCCTGCGAAACAAACTCATTTGTGATGTGCATTGCAATCTTTCTAAGGTTTTCGCCCATGTTTTTCAGAACGATGCACACTACACGGCTGTCCGTCTTGACGTTGGTAGGATGGTTAAAGAGATTGAGGGAGCCTGTGCAATAAAGCTCTAAGGCAGTTGCCACGCGCCGGGCTTCGGGCTCCGGCTGGCGTAAGAGCTCTTCGTACAAATCCTGCAACAGCGGTGTTTTTGCAGTTTCCAGTCCGAGCGCCTGTTCCCGGTACACCAAACGCACACAGCGGTCAATGACCGTCTTTTCAATGGGCTGCAAGCCTTCCTTGCCGCCGACCACCAGCTCGCATAGGGACAAAAGAAAATCCGCCTTCATGGAAAGCGGGCTATCTCCGGCGGCCATATTGAGCTCCACATCCATCGGATTGAGGTGGTGCGGGCTGTCCGGGGCAATCTCGATCACCTGGCCGCCCAGCCTTCGCACCAGCGGCGCATATTCGCCCATCGGGTCAACCACGATAATGCGATCCTGCGGAATAGTAAGAAACACATTCAAGAGCTCACGCTTTGCAGCAAAGCTCTTGCCGGAGCCCGTAGAACCCAAATACATCCCGTTTGCCGACTTCAGCTTTTTGCGGTCAGCCATGATGACATTGTGAGAAAGTGCGTTCATGCCATAGTAGAGGGCCTGCCCAGCCATGCGGAGCTCCCTTGTCATAAAAGGAATAAAGATGGCTGTGGAGCTGGTGGTCATACCGCGCTGGATTTCTACCTCGTTGTAACCAAGGGCCAACGAGGAAACAAAGCCCTGTTCCTGTTGCCAGTCCAGACGGCGCAGAGCGCAGTTGTATTTCTGCGCGATACCGCCCACGGTAAACACATCGTTTTCCAGCCGCTGGCGGTTAGGAGCAAGGTTTACCACCGTAAAGGTCAGCAGAAACATTCGCTCATTGCGGGATTGCAAATCAGCCAGAAGTTCCGCTGCGTCCTTGCTGAATGTAATCAGGTCAGGGGGAAGAATGTCCGGGTCATAGCCGGAGCGCACAGCCTTTCTCTGTTCCTCCACTTTCATTTTCCCAATGTCCGAGATTTTCCCCTTGATGGTCTTGATTGCCTTGAGCTGATCCACGGTCTGAATGTGTATGGTCACGGTCATTTCCGCATCCAGCTCCAAGATTTCCGCCAGCAGCTTATCCGAAAGCTCCGATGCCATAATCTGCAAGTAGGACACCGCGCCCCAATACTGGCCGATGCGGAATGTGCGGGACTGGCGGAAGTCGAGACTGTCCGGGGCAATAAAGTCTTTTGTGCCGAGCCCGGTCTGCGGGATGTCTTTCCACGAAAAGCGGAACGCCTCACGGCTCCCCGGGTGCATCTGGCTATGAAGCAGCGCAAGGCGGGCCCGTCCGTCCATCGGCTCCGAGGGAACGCCCAGTCGCTTAAAGTTTCCCATGACATCGGCCTCCACACGCTCCAGACGGGGCCGTGCCTCCGCAATCCCCTCGGCGGGTATGCCAAAGGTGATATATTTTGAACGTTCAATGCCGTTATTGCTTTTGGCAATCTGATTTTTCAGCATCCCGGTAAACTCGTCCCGGACGCTGTTATAGTTGTCATCCGCTTTCGGGATATTGACTTGATAGCGGCTGCGGGAATGGGAACGGCGATTGATAAAGGAAAGCTGGAACGGCAGCGAACTGTCAAAGTAGTTAAGAAATGAGCTCCATCCGCTGAATATGGCGGTCTGATCCTCGGTGGATGCCACGGAGTAATTGATGTCCTCATATTCCACGGTTTTTGTATAGAGCCCACCCGGGAGCTTGCACACACCGTCCGGGTGCATGGACAGATACGGGATTGTCTGCTGGGCAGACAGGGCCGCCCGGCCTTTACCCTTGGCGGCGGCTCCGTTTTTCTTCTTTGTGTTTTTCAATCACATCCTCCTTTCCAGCGCCCGGCCCGGCAAAGGGCGCATAAATGTTTTCGGTTCGGTAGGCCCTGATCCCCGGCCTTAGACACTTAGCCCGGATAATGTTTCGCACAACTTTTTCAAAGGGCAAGCCGTCCTTTTCATACATGGCCAGCAGGAACGCCGGGAGCATAATTCCCAGCATGAGAAACATCGCCCCGGTATTGCCGAGGGTGCCACGGGTCAGCAGATAGGCCGGAATCCCCACTGCGCCCGCGCTGCCGAAGCAGACAAGCTGGCGTTTAGTGAGGTTGAAAGCCATCTTTGTTTTGATTTTGGATAAATCGTTTGGTACGTTTACATAGGGCATAGATCACACTCCTTTCTGTACTTCGGGACAATGTGTCCCAAAGTCCGGGATGGTTGGTGTTACTTCATTTCCCCATACAGCCCAGCCGGGCGGGGTCTGCCTGGCAAAGAGCTCCACGCGGGGCAGATCGCCCATCAGGGAAATAATTTTGGCGCGGGCCTCGTCCGGCTTTTTGCTATGGGCTTCAATCGGGGAAATGATGAATTGATGAATGTTGGCAGCCTGCCGCTTTGGATGTCCCTTGGTTGCCAGCAGGCAGATTTCTGCATTGCCCCTTGTCCAGAAGCCAAGGCCGTAAAACCAGCTATCCGCCTTCTTGTTCTTTTTCAGCCAGACGAAAGCAACGCTTTTGTAGGTGAAGCCCCAAGCCTCGATCAGCCGGAGCGCCTCCGGGAGCTGCGGGAAAGTAGCCCATAAAAAGAGTGCGCTGTCCGGGGCTGCAAGATCAGCCACAGGCAACGCACATAACTCCTCAATGCTCATAGTGGGATAATGGTTTTCCGCCGCGCCCTGTACTTTCTTAGCCGAGTAGCGCCAAGGGGGATCGGCGTAAATGATAGAATACTGCTGGATAATTACACTCCTGCAAATAAAAACCCTCCACCGATTTGGTTTCCGCAAACAGCCTTGCCGATCTGGTATTCTGGTTCGTCCGGCAGCGCAAGGTTCGGGATAAGATAATCACCCTCCTGACGGTAAGTGCCGCCCATTTCCTCAAATAGAGATTTCATAAGAATCAGCTCCTTTTTGTGTTGATTTGCAGCGGTTATAAGGATTATTCTGCTCCTTTCCTACAACTGCTGTTCCATTCACCACAAATGAGCCGCAGTCATATGTATTCGGTGGGAGAAAACACCCTCTACATAGTAACTCTTGGTTTGGACTGTTCGTATGCTTTATCACAAAATCGAATTGCGCACTGAGTAGCACTTGAAGGCGTGTTCTCCGAAGGTTTTTTTGATAGATGGCGCCCGCTAGGTTGGCAAGACATACATTATCCGGCATGTTGGGGAAAAGCTGTTCTCCAACTATATTGGAATCAATATGGTGGAGGACTCGCTGGGGGCAAGATGATTTCAGGATTGTGCGATGTGGCCTCCATAATGGCTGCCGAGCCATTAGGTGCTACCACATAACGATAATCATTTGTTTTTAAAGTGGTCGTAATGAGATTTCGTACAGACGGGTCATCCTCAACCACTAATATCAAAGGTTTATTCATGAAGTTCTACCTCCCCGGCGGGTAATGTAAATGTGAACACAGTGCCATTTGGCTGATTGTCTGATACGGAAATCGTGCCGCCGTGGGCGGTCACAATGGACTTACAGAGGGACAGCCCCAATCCAAGGCTTCTGCGGCTGTCGACCACTTTATTGGCTCCACTATAAAACATATCGAAAATACGGGGTTTCTGCTCATCGGGAATCCCAGGGCCGTTGTCGGAAACGGAAACCGTGACCCATTGCTCTTTTTGATCGGTGTGTATTTCAATTACGGAACCGACAGGGGTATATTTGATGGCGTTGTCAACCAAATTGATAATCACCTGAACGATCAGCTTCGCATCAATGTGGGCAAGGATAAAGTCTTTACCGCTGGTCACACGAATGGTGTGTTCTTTACTTTTTCTGTTGATGTGCTTCAGCGCTTCAGAAACGACCTCATCCATGAGTTCGATACTCCGCGTTAGATTGACCTGTCCGCCCTCAATTCGTGTGACTGCTAACAAATTTTCAACCAGATTGATTAGCCACATGGAATCGTCATAAATATCGGTAAAGGTCTGCTCCCGTAGTGCATCGTCCATTTTTTTATAATTTGCAAGCAAATTGTCTGCGCTGCCGGAAATCGCTGTCAAAGGCGTCCGAAGATCATGGGAGATTGCCCACAGCAGGTTAGCACGAAGCTGTTCATTTTGCGCCAGAACAGCCGCTTCCTCTTTTTCTTTGGCGTTTTTGATGTTTTCAAGTGCCAAAGCGCACTCGCCCAGAATAGAGAGGAGTACGCTGTTTTCGAAAGAGTCCAGCGGAATACCGTTCACCGCAATACCAGCCACTCCATATACATGCTGGTTGACCCGAATCGCAAGGTATAAACACTTTGCACTGGATAATGTATCTGTTGTGGCACCGGCGTGTTTATTGTTTCGGAAGACCCAATCGGCGACTGCTTTCTCGTTCTCAGAAATTAAATCTTCCTGAATGCTATTAACAGCACGAAAAACGTGAGGGGTGGCAAGTTCTTTGCCATCAGACAGGTAGACGACAATATCTTTTTTCAGCAGCTTCATGAGCTGCCCTGCCGTAGCGGTGATTACCGCATTCTCATCCTGCTCTTTTTGCAGAAGCTGGTTGGTTTCAAAAAGAATCTTTGTACGGTAAGCTGTATGGGCAGATTCACTCCTGCTGAGCTTCAGTTCGATGCTGGGATTTACATCCAGAGACACCACGGACGCAACTGCATTCGCCTGCTGATAGAACAGTCCTCCGCCGCCCAGCAGTATCACCGCAAGACAGGCAGCGACGAGTGTGGGCCATATTTTCTTTGCTGGTTTTTTTGTTGTCATATTGATCGCCGTTCCTTTCCGCACTTCACAGCGGGAGAGAACGCCGCACACATCGTCTGGTGCAGTTTTTTCAAGGGCTGAAGCCAACTTTTGCTCCATTTTTTTGTTCGTCATCGGGCGTCATCTCCTTCCATAATAACGCGCATCTTTTTCAATGCTCTGTGATATTTAGACAGGACGGTAGGAAGCGGCAGTTCCAGCAGTGCCGCAATTTCCCGGTGCTTCATGCCAGTGACCGCATGGAGCAGCACAACGCGCCGCTCCTCATCACCGAGAGCAGCCAGCGCATACAGCAGCAGAATGCGTTCATTTGCATCTAGGCCGCATGCCTGTGCGGGAATGGCGTCCCATTCTTCTTCACTGAGTGCGGCTTTTTTCTTTTCGCGCCGCAGATGCATCAGGCACAGGTTTTTGCACACGGTCAGCAGCCAGCCAATGGGCGACCCGGCGGGCCGGTACTGCTCTGCGCAATTCCACACCTGGACATAGGCTTTTAGTCCTCCGTGTAATAGAACATATTTGCTGCACTCTCAACATCACGCATAGAACGAAGAGTCGGCTTTTCAAGATCAGTACAAACTTCGCCATAAGTGTTCATTAGACGATTATACGTTTTAGTTGTATAAACATAGTATCTAAGTTCCTTGGATTGAGTTGCCAGCAATTTCCAATTGCTTATAAAATCATTAATCTCATGTTCGGCATCTGCCTTAGCAGAAGGCTTGATGATGTTCAATCGATTCATGATAAGAGCCTTCACTTCATTAAATTCAATATCATGTTTGCACTGGCAAATCTGATTCTGGCTGACAGACCCTGTCTGGCAGCTTGAGTAAGTGCGCCTTTGCGGGCAAAAATTCAGAGGTTATCCACAGTTTTTATTTGGCACCTATTGTATAATGCGGATTTTGGTATTTATGCGGTGTTGCCTTAATCCAGGTGCAGTCGATGAAATAACACAGAGCCATCTCAGGAATTTGCGTGATATTATCAAATCCTACCTCAATATTTCCGTAAAGCGAGAGCGCCTGCAATTTATTCATAACCAAGAGAAAGCCGCAGCTATGAGAAGTGCAGTTCCAAATCCCCTTGCAATCCTATCGGTATCGAACGCATTGAATTGGAAGAAGCTCGCGCTTACAGTAGTATACACTGCAGTCGATTCGTATAACAACTATAAGCGGGTTGGCGAAAATGCGGATATGGCATTCATCATGAGCGGTTGGGAGCTGGATGATGAAGAGAAAGACACTGTAATGAAGAATCGCGACCGTGCATTCGATTACATGGTGGACATGGTACAGGAATACAATCTGGATGGTTTGAAGACACTGAATGAAAAAGCAATCGAAAAGTTTGCTGAGATTACAGGCATTGCAAATGCATCCGAGAGAATCAAACTGCTAAAGGCAGAAGAACAAACCTACAGTATGCTGGGTAACTATTGGCTGGAACTGGCGAACGCCTATTTTGAAACAGATCAGTACAAAAAGTGCTTGGAATGTGTGGACGAATTCAGGAGATATTCGTCGTTTGCCATATCGCTGCCTGGTTCCTTGGGGTTTTCCTTCACAGTGTAGCTGCCATAGGGCAGTGCGTTGGGGGCTGTGGATTCTTCGGCAGCTCCAGAAGATGGACACTGAGACGCTGCGGGAGGCATACGCCGCCGTAAGCCGGATATCGGACAGGGGAAAGAAAGGCTATTAACGCCCCACACGGTTCCCTTTTGGGACGTGTGGGAAACCCCTGTATGTATCCAAACAAGCCGGAAAACACGCCGCAGCGTGTCATTTCCAAGTGAGCGGATACTAAGGCGGCAGCTATTGCCATCGGCAGTAAACCATACACGGCGGCAGCCTGCACCTGTGGCAGCATAACATTTGCGCTTCGTTCCTTTTCAAACTAAATATGAATGAAATGCAAACAAAATACGAATATAATGTGAACGAAATAGAGGGGATTATCGAGAAACGATAAGAGAGGGTGTGTCGCATATATCTATACCTTATCGAATGACCCCACCCCCTTCCCCGCTATCCCCCCGGGGGGTGGGTGGCTCGAAGGAAAGCCCTTCGGTGCTGGCCTATATTTCAAGCCGGCAGGGGAGTTATTGCCAGGCAGGCAGACCGCACGGCAGCCACAAAGGAACCGCCGGGCAGCATTTCAAGATGCTCGCCCGGCTTGCTTCTGTAATTCCCTCTGTAGCGCCCAGAGATGGCCTGTAACAGGTGAGCTCCGGTTTCAGGGTGTCACCCGCATCAATCTGCCTCAGCTGTCCTTGTACGAGATATCGCCAAAATTAACGGTATAAGATTCCTCGTTGCCGCTCAGATATTGCAATCTTCCCTTGCTTTTTGTCATTCTCTGTGCTATGCTGTCGATGGTGCTACCAGTAACGGTAGGCGGTCAGCCCCCATCATCGGGGGTAGCTTCTGCGCCCCCACTTTTCAGAGAGGGGGTGTGCGAATGGTTACATACTCCGACCTTATCCAGATCGGCATTTTAATCGTTGGCATTATCAGCCTGTTTATTGCGGCTAATAACAAGAAGTAACCGCCCCTGTCCCCACAGTTTGGCGGTTACTTCTCGTAACTCATAGACTTCGGGGCTGACCGTCTACCGGTAGCACCCTCGTTTTCTATACTATACCTCGATTTTGAGAGATTGTCAACACTCCCGCCACTCAGGCGGGAATTTTTATTCCGTAGGGGTGGTATCCGGTGTGTTGTCCCGCTCCATCTGGTTTGTGATTGCCCGGTTGATAAAGGCGTTCACACTGCCCCCGTCGTGTTTATCCGCGTGGGCTTTAATGATATCCTTTTGACCCTTTGGCATTCTTACCTTTACTTCATCGTAATTCTCTTTCATATTAAACTGCACGAGCATTTCTTTTTCTGCCTGATGTAGAATCGTAGAAATGAGTCGGTGATGTTCAAGCACCGTCTTTGCCGACAGGGGAACCTTGACCTCCTCTACAGTAAAGATGTCGTGGAGGTCATAATCCAAAGCTTCACAGATTGCTTCCGCACTGGAAATCCAAATGGGTTGGCCTCGGACGGCAGCGGTAATTGTCATCGGAGCCAATCCTGTCTCTCTTGCAAGTGCAGAATTCGGAACATCGAGGCGTTCAAGCGTTCTCAGGAGTTCTCCTTTAGAATAAGCCCTGCTTTTGTTCTTGCAGACACTGTTTGTCAGAATATCTCTGTAGAATTCGTTCAAATGCTCGGGCCGAATCTTGGTCAACGACAGATGACCAATTGCCTCGTTTATGCGCGGAAGCCACAGCCTCGTTCTTTTATACACAACTTTGCGCCTGAAAAAATCAAGAGGTGGAAGCCGCCAGTTAGACGGCCTCGCTCTTGACAACACGCAGCTTTGGTTGGTTGGCTTCTATGAAGTCCAATATCCGCTGGTGCTGGTCTGCAAAGTTAAATTCTACTTCAATTCGTTTTTCCTCATAAATGCTAATCTGTTTTATCAAGGCAACAACAATACCGCGCTCCAAATGGTCGATATTCTTATACTTCAAAAATGTTTGCAGGTACGGGTCAGCGGAAGTGATACCGTTTGATACAAAGGTCTGTTCCTCTTGCAGATTTGCGATAGTCTGCCGGATTTCCTCGGCCTGTTGTTCAAACTTCGCTTTCATGCGGTGGTATTCATCCCGCGTCAGGTCGCCGCTTTTCCAGTCGATATACAGATTATCACAAAGATTTGTAATCTTGTGAAGCTCCTGTTCTTGTGTTTTCAGCAGCTTGTCAAGCCTTGTTAACTGATTACGCACTACGGGGGCTTGGCTTATTTCGTCAATGATTTCTGCGAGAGAACCGCAAAGGTCAATCTGTCTTTTGACAGCTTCAAATACTACCTGCTCCACCAACTCGTCCCGGATGGTGTGACTGCTGCACAAGCCTCTGGATTTCATAATGTACGTCTTGCAGCTATAATAAGTGTACCCCTTGGAAGTCCGGCGCGTCATGCCCCGGCCACAATCCCCACAGCGGAGGAAGCCGGAAAACAGACAAACCGTTTTTGCCTTGGGGGAAGTCCGCACATTCTTTTCCAAAAGCTCTTGCGCCCGGTCAAAGGTTTGCTGATCTATGATGGCTTCGTGTGTATTTTCTACCCAAAACCAATCATCTTCCGGGATAGGAACAATCGTGTGAACCTTATAGCTTTTGACTTGGTGGCGTCCCTGTACCATGTGGCCTAAATAGGTCGGATTTTTCAGCATATTCACGATGGTGCGCTCGCTCCAATATACCTTGCCGGTTTGCGCGTGGGGGTTATGGTAATTCATCCCCATTTGCTGCTTGTAGGCTGTCGGGCTTGGAATCCCTAACGCAATCAATTTCCGGGCAATCGCATTTTTGTTCATACCCTCGTACACATACCACTGAAAAATGTCCTGCACGATGGGGGCGGTTTCTGGATTGATAACCAGCTTGTGATAGTCCTCCGGGTCTTTCAGATACCCATAGGGGGCGAAAGCTCCGATAAACTGTCCCATGCTGCGCTTCATATCCAATACGCTGCGGATTTTGATTGAGGTCTGGTAGCAATGCTGATCGTTCATGTAGCTTTGCATTTTAGTTGCAATGCTGCTGATTTCTTCGGGCCGCAGGTAGCTGTCCAGTGCCGGAAGCTCTACGGAGATAAAACGAACATCCAGAGAAACGAACACATATTCAAGATAGTGGCCGCACTCGTAATCATTTCTGGACAAACGGGAGAGGTCTTTGACAATTACACAGTTGATTTTCTTTGCGTAAATATCAGCCAGAAGCCTTTGAAAGTCCTCACGGTCGCTGTCAGTACCAGTCCGTCCATCGTCCTGATAGTTGTCTACCACTTGGATTTCCGGGTGGTTTGCCAGATAATAGTCGAGGATAGCGTCTTGGTTCTCGATACTGTAACTTACATCGTGTCCGTCCTCTTTGGAAAGTCGTTTATATTTTCCGCACTTCCAAATTTTCTTGCCGTTCTCTGTAAAGGTGTTATTAGAAGATTTTCTGCCTCGTTTCAAGATACCTCCAATCCTCTATAATCACAATATGATTATAGCATACATGACCGACAAAATCAGCCCTTTTTCAGCCCTGAAAAATAATTTTTCAGCAGGCCGTCAAGGGCGGTTCCGCCAGCGGAAAACCGAACAGATACAACGGCATCCCCACATCGAAAAAGATAGGGGTTCTTTACCTGTTCCAGATAATTCATCATGCGCTGTTCAGGTGGTAATGAGGTATCAACGGAAACAGTGCGGATGTCAACAAGATCATCCGCATTGACTTCTTTAATGTTTTGCTGGCGCATATCGGCCAGCATTTGGGTATTAAACATAGCGTCCTCCTTTCCGATCAGAGGACGGTATGTTATTGCCTTTCCAAAATGAAAATTAGGCATTGCGGACGGCTGCTGGCACAGCTCCACGGGACTTTCACCCCCGCGTGGTTCTCACGCGGCCCTACCCATTGCTTGTGACGCTTTTAACGCTCGAACTATGGCTATAAGGGAGTATCATTGTCCTGCCTGTACGTCGTCGCCCGTAAGCTGCCACGCTCACATTGCGGCGTGGTGTTAATCGCTCCGCTTATCCCTACGGGAAAAAGTATCGTGGCGCACCAGCCGTCCGGCTCAGCACAGACAGAATGTGTCCGTATGCCCTATGATGCGCCGCCGTTATCTTGCGGGCATATTTGTCAAGGTACAGCCAGCGGCCCGCCGTGGGTTGGTGAAACAGGGAAAGGGTTAAGCTGTTTCAGCCTCCGGGGGCCGGTTCGTCACTTCGTCGTGACGATAGCGTGGATGAGCTTGATTTCCAGACGGCGCTTCATGGCCTCGTCCAGACACACATGAGGATAGCCGTTTTCATCGTAGAGCGTCCGGGTACACAGCTTGTTCATGTAACCGCTGTAATACCGCAAAACACGCTCCACGGCTTCGGCATCCCCAGCGCGGGCGGCCTCGATCACCGAGAGGGGCAAAAGCTCAATGCCCTTGTAGTTCGGGTTATTCATCCGCGTCTAACCTCCTTTCGGCATCAACGCCTTTAGCTGTTTCCGCAGCTCCGATAGGGTCTTTGTCCTGTGCCGCTGGACGGCGCTTCGGGACATTCCCATGAGTGCGCCGATCTCGCCGTCTGCCAGTTCCATGACACAATGCAGAATTAAAATACTCTGCTCCATGCTTGGAAGCGTGCAAAGGCTTCGGCTACAAGCTCATTGTCGATATGTAAATCACAGCCATGCGACGAAAAAGTAAAGCTGTCGCTGGGGTAGTGATCTACTGTAAAGAGCTTGTCCAAATCTGCCTGTGACAAAGAACCGAGCGACACTTCACGGTCACGGCGGCGCTTCATTTCTGACAGGTAGCTTTTGGCCTCGTTACGCAGTACCGTCTTGCAAAAAGCATCGAACAGGCACCGCGCTTCATAGTCGCGGGGGATAGCATCCATCTTCTCACCCCCTTTCTTTGGGGGATGTTGGTGGTTCTCTCCCTTTCCGCTAACAAGACTTTGGCAAAGCCGCCAGCTACCCGCTAAAGGCCCCCTTTTTGAAAATTTCTCAAAGAATTTTTTCGGCCAGGGACAGCGGCTAAAATGCGACAAAAATCGCCCGGCAGGTCGTAGACCCACCGGGCGATGACGTGAAGTGTTTTGTTGTTTGTTTACATGGTATAGTTCATACTCGTGGCCGGATTTTTCCCGTGGAGGGTATAGACTTTTTTTAAGCGGTTTGGTTTCCGAAAACAGGGGCAAATGAGCATGGCGGCATCCTCCTACGGGCCGCCGCGCTTATGCGATATGAGATAGGCCAAAAAGAACGGCGGTCTTGATTTTTCAAAACCGCCGCAGGGATATGTATATTGAGCGCACGAAAGCAACCTGCCCGACAACGGTTTTTTTCTTTCCCCGTCGGGCGGGGCAGGCTGTCGTTGTGTATTGGATAAAAAAGCCGATAACCACAAGGGATCAGACCTTGTGTGTTATCGGCTCTGCGTCTGTGCGTCTGGCTCTTTGATAACAGATATATTCAGTTGTCGTGCGGAGATCAATGTTTCATGCTTGCATTTGGGACAATACAACGGGAAGTTTTCAAGAACTGTATCTTCCCGTATTCGTACTCGCGTTTTGGAATCGCATACTGGACACTATATCCATGTTTCGATCATTGTTTTGTACCGTCATTCTTGCAGTTCTTGAAGCCACGCATAGCAGCCCAAATGCCGATAACAATGATATATACACAGATACCCAGCGCGACAATAGTTATTTCTGTGCCATAGTCCGAAATAGTGTTATTCTGTATCGCCGGGATCGCCCGAAAGTGAATGTATGAAGTTAAGGCCAGCAATCCAATATCGACAAAAACCATGATCGAACCAGCCTGCTTGCTTACCTTTTTCTTATCGTATTTCGCACGTTCTTCGGGGCTTTTAGTGTTAAATCCAGAAACCAACATACTCCCTTTACCAGTCAACAAGATAATCGTTGCAATAATAGCGAGTGCCACAATCACCCACATAATCCAAATAAACCACATAGTCAAAACTCCTTTCAGCCTTGATTAAACTTTGTAATTGGTGATTAGATACAATAGTTCTGTGATCGCCATAACTCCCCATTGAAAGAGGATTAGCGCAAAAATGGTTTCGACAAAATACATCGGTGCGAGTATAAGCACAACCAACGAAAGCGGAAACAATACCGCCGTAAAAAGGCCATTAAACAGAAAAACTTTCTCCAATAAAACAATTTGATATTCGTCATATCGTTTTCTTCTGAGTGCCAATAAGGTATCAACAATAATGGCAACACCAATCATGCCGATTCCCACAAATTTCATATTTTGGGATATGATAAACGAAGCCCACCCGCTGTCAGAAAGAAGATTTTCGTAGCTCATTACAAATTCAGAAGAAACAATAAATATTGCAGCATAAATAGCTGTGATTAAGGCAACATATACCGCATTTGCCATAGGGTTTTACAACCATCTCATTTCCGCTCACTCTCCTTAAAATCAAACACTTCCTCAATACTCTTATTAAATAGCTGGGCAATGTCATAAGCTAACCAAAGTGACGGATCAAATTTTCCCGTTTCTACTGCATTGATTGCTTGCCGGGAAACATTAACCTTTTCGCCCAGTTGCTTTTGCGTTAGCCCCTGTTCCTCGCGGAGCTGTCGCACTCGATTTTTCAACCCCAAACCACCTCCAATGCCATGTCAAGCTAACCTTACATCTATTATACCATTTATTTGGTTCGTGTCAAGTCAACCTTACACGCGTGAAGAGTATATTCTGGCGAATATCGAGGCCCACCCTGATCTTGCCGGACGTTGCCCCGCTGCGATACGTCGCTGTGTCCACAAAATGTTACGTTCAAAAGCATCAGCCTCCCTTTGCCACATTCTACTACAAAACAAACGGATATGAAATATAAACTGTAACTAAAGTGCATATAGCAACATTCCACAGGCAAAATATGAAATATACAATGTAAGTGGGAGGTGCTATATGGCGAATATTGAAGATTGTCCCGGCTTTGAAACTTTCGGCTCGGATGTGAAAGCGGCCCGGCAAGCAAAGCGCATTTCGCGCAAAGCTATGGCAGAGAAAGTAAATATTGACTGGCGCTATCTTGCCAACATCGAAAACGAGGGGGCCATTCCCAGCCTGCCGGTTATCATACAACCAATTTAGTTATATCATTATTGCAAAATGGCTGTTTGCCTTGTAGAATGTACTCATTCTGTAAGGGGAGATTTTGTATGGGACATATGCAAGATTGAAAGCACTTGAACTGCGAGCAGCGGGTATGGAACTCAGTGAGGTTTCGCAGGCAACGGGCTTCCATGCAGCCTATGTGAGCCAACTGGTGGCGAAATATCGGGATCATGGACTGGAAGCAATCTCCGGGAATCATTATGGTGGTAATCACCGTAATATGAGCTTTGAGGAAGAAGCTGCGATACTTGCCCCTTTTAAGGCCAGGGCCGAAAAAGGTGAGCTTGTGGAAATCAGCGAAATTGAGGCGGCATACCAACAGGCGGTAGGCCACTCTATTGGCACCAGTCAGATTTACTACGTTCTGCACCGACATGGCTGGAGAAAGGTCATGCCCCGCAGTAGGCACCCTAAAAAGGCAAGCGAGGAGGTCATTGAGACCTCAAAAAATTAAGGCAGCACCGCACAATTCGGCAAGGAGTCTCAGGCAGGATTTTTGTTCCAATTCAAAGTTCCGAAAATGGAGGAATACTGTATGTATTTCCCATTTTCGGAACTGCGGAAGTGGAGCAAAAAGACGGCTGAGACTCGCAGACGCAATTGCGCGGTGTTGCCTTAAAACCACCATCGGTGAACTGAAAAATCTCCACAGGGGCTGTGGAATTGTCAAAGCGCAAGCTATCGATGAAGGAAAAACGGTTTGCTATCAGTCTGCGCCCCACTATGCCCCTTGAAGTAGTTCTCAATGCTTAAAAAATAACTACCAGGAGTACAGCATGCGGGTGAACGTTCATGCAATCGTCGTGTTGGTTCATTGACATTCCTTTTTTTCTATGGTAAACTGATCACAGAATATGCGATTCTTGGAAAGGAGCAGATTTTATGGAACCTATGAAAAGACGGTTGCTTTCCGGTATCCTGGCAGGGCTTACTTTGCTCAGCTGCGGACCGGTTCCCGCCCTTGCGGTGTCGGGGGGAGACCTATGTCCCAACCATCCCGTCCACACGGAGGAATGCGGCTATGTAGCCAATGAGCACCCCTGTACCTTCCTGTGCGAGGAATGCGTTGTCCAGGCAGAAAACGAGGTGGAGCCGGAAACGGAACCCGTAACCGAACCGGAAACGGAGCCGGTGACAGAACCCGTAGCGGAACCGGAAACGGAGCCGGAAACCGAGCCAGTGACAGAACCCAGTGAGGAACCGGAAGACCCTGCGCTGGCAGATGTTGCGGCTCTTCTTGCGGCCCTCCCCACCCGGGAAGCCCTGGAACAGATGTCCCAGGAGGAACAGGTCGCCGCATACGAACAGATCCAGCTGGCTTACGATGCCTTTGACTGCCTGACCCAGGAACAACAGCAGCAGTTCCCGGCAGCGGAAGAACAATTTGAGAAGCTTTTCACCTTCTTTAACGAGCGGACAGAGGCGGCTGTTTCTTCTAATCAATGCGGAGATAACCTGACCTGGACGTTAGACGAATACAGCAATACATTAAGATTTACCGGTTCCGGTGCAATGTGGGACTATAACGATGGCCACTTAGGAGATGCCCCTTGGCGTGAATATAAATACAGCCGGAATATAATGTACATCGAAATCCCGGAGGGAGTCACCCATATCGGTACTTGTGCATTTTGGAAATGTGATAAGCTTATCGACGTATCCTTGCCCAGTTCACTGGAATCCATAGGTAATTGGGCTTTTGAAGAATGCACGAATCTAAAAACAGCCAACATTCCGGAAAACGTCAAGCACATTGGGGAGAGCGCATTCGAAAGATGCAGTTCCCTAAATACCCAGGTCGTTTTAAATCAGCTGGAAACCCTTGGTGCTAGTGCGTTTGTCGGATGTTCTAAAATCACGAAGCTTTCTATTGATGGCCCAATTACCGAGATCCCCGACTGGGCGTTTAATAGCTGCTCTGCGTTGTCGGAGATCACGCTCCCTGACTCTATCCAGTCGATTGGAGACGCTGCATTCTGTGTGTGCAGCTTTACGGCCTTTCAAATTCCAGCTGACCTGAAATCCATCGGAGATGCCGCATTCAGCAGCTGCCAAAACCTGACCGAGTTTACATTCCCCCAGGGAATAACTTCGATTGAGTGGAACTGTTTAAAGGAGTGCACCAGTCTGACCAAGGTCACGATTCCCCGCACCGTCAACAATGTGGGAACCCGTGCCTTTTCGGGCTGCACCGCATTAAAGGAGGTTATCTTCCAGGGAAGCCAAGCAGAGTGGGATCGTATTACTTTCGGTTCTGAAAATGATGCGCTTTTTAATGCCGAGCTTTCCTGTACCATTGACCAGCAGAATGCCGGAACCTATGGTGAGCGTATTCGCTGGGAAGTGACTCCGGATGGAACGCTTCTCCTTTCCGGTCTGGGTGCAATGGAGGAAAACTCCGAGGCTTCTTTCCCCTGGGATGACTTCCAGGACAGCATTCAAACGGTTCGGGTCAAACCGGGAATCACCTCTATTGCAGCAGAGGCATTCAGTAAGCTACAAAGTGCAGAGGTGTATCTGCCCATTAGTGTGACCCACATTGGCAAAAACGCCATTCCCACAACGCTCTTACCCCACTACTCCGGGAAAATGGAGCAGTGGCTGGCGGTTACGTTTGACCGTGAACCCGGGCAGCTGCGTAACGTCGGTGCCCTTTGCACGGACGGTACCATTTTGGATTTTGGCGTCTGCGGAGAGGGAGAAAATGCGCAGAATGTACAGTACGCTCTGGCTGAGAAAGGCTCTCTGCGCATTTACGGCCAGGGCAAGATAGCCTTTACCGGATCGGCTCCTTGGGCAGGCAACATGGAAAGAATCACTTCTGTTTGCATAGAACCGGGTATCACCGGAATTGACGCAAACAGCTTCCGGAATGCCGCAAACCTATGCACCGCAGAGCTCCCCAGCGGGATAACCACCATCGGTGCCGGTGCTTTTTCCGGCTGTACCACACTGAAAACCCTGCGGTTTTCCGGTACGGAAGCAGAGTGGCGCACAATCACCATAGGAAGCGATAATGCCCCTTTGACGACTGCCACAATCATTTGTCAGGACAGCCACAAGTGCAAGCTGGTGAGGGTGGAGGCCAAGGAAGCGACATGCCAAAATGCAGGTGTTCTGGAACATTGGAAATGCGAGGAATGCGGAAAGCTGTATCAGGACGGTTCCGCAACTTCCGAAATCTCTTTGCAGGATACCATCATCCCGCCTACAGACCACCAGCCAGATGCCAGCAACAGGTGTACAGTCTGCGGCGAAATCGGCGGTTCCTGGGGAACAGATATTCGCTGGTCTTTTAAGGGTGATACCCTGCGGTTTTATGGGTGCGGAGGCACGGGAAGCCTGGGAAAGGACGATTACAACCCGCCTTGGTCTTCCTATCTGAAGCAGATCAAAAAAGTTGTCATTGAAGACGGCATTCAAACGATTTATCGAGGTACTTTCAGCCGGATTTCCGACGCCCAAATCCAGGTGCCTACAAGTGTAACCCGGATTTACGACAATCCCGGTGGCAGCAACCAGTTTACCTATCCCGGAACCATGGAACAGTGGCGAAACATTACATTCAACTATGCCAAGGATTCCTGTTGGGGCATCGGTGCGCAATGTTCAGACGGAACCATTGTGTCCATGGGATATTGTGGCCCATATGGGGGTACAAACATAGCTACTTACTACATAACCGAGGATATGTGCCTCCACATTGAAGGTGCAGGCTCTGTCCAGTGGATGCAGTACCACGAAAAATTCCCGCACTGGGATAGCTATAGGGGCAAAATCACCTCCGTGGTGATTGGCGACCAAATTACAACCATTCCAGATAATGCCTTTAACTCCCATACCAAGCTAAATTCTATTGCCATTCCGGAAGGGGTACGGACCGTTGGCGGGTTCCAGGGTACTCCGGCTTTGAAGGAAATCAAGCTCCCGTCTACACTGGTCAGAGTTCCCAGCTTCACAAATTCTGGATTACAGGCAATCATTATCCCGGAGGGAATCAAATGGATCGAAGAAAAGACCTTTTATGGCTGCTCTGATCTGACATCCGTGCAGCTCCCCAGCACAGTGGAAACGATATATACCAGGGCCTTTTCGTACTGTGGTCGCCTGACCCAAATCAACTTCCCCCAGAGCCTGAAAACAATTGACAACAGCGCATTTGCCTACAGCGGCATTCGGACGGCGAATCTGCCGGAGGGTGTGCAGTCCATCGGCCAGAGCGCATTTGCCAACTGCGGAAATCTGGCCAATGTAACGATCCCCTCGGGCGTAACGACGATTCAATACAGTACCTTTGAGAATTCCGCTTTGAAAACCGTCCACATTCCAAAGACAGTTACCCATATATACAGTTCTGCCTTCTACGGAACAAGACTAACAGATGTCTATTTTGGCGGTTCTAAGGCAGAATGGAACAAAATCATCATAGATTCAGGAAATGAGCCTTTGAAAAACGCAACCATCCATTTTGAAGGACACACCTGTAATCTAACATACCATGCAAAAGTCGAGCCTACCTGTGTACAGGCTGGTACAAAGGAATACTGGTACTGCTCTGAATGTAAAACATACTATTCCGATGAAAACGGCGAGAACGTAGTAAGCGAGAGCCAGTTGGCCATCCCCGCCAGCGGTCATACCGAGGTCACCGATGCAGCGGTAGCGGCTACATGCACCACAGACGGCAAGACTGCAGGCAAGCATTGCTCTGTCTGTAACACGGTTCTCGTAAAGCAAGAAACGATCAAGGCCAACGGACATACCGAAGTCATTGACAAGGCGGTAGCACCTACCTGTACCGAAACCGGCCTGACCGAGGGCAAGCACTGCTCTGTCTGTAACGAAGTTCTGGTAAAGCAGGACACCGTAAAAGCCACGGGCCACTCCCTGGAGCTCCATCCGGCCAAGGCTCCTACGGCCACGGAAAGCGGCAACAAGGCCTATTACGCCTGTAAGACCTGTAAGGCCATCTTCCTGGATGAACAGGGTAAGAATCCCGCCACCCTGGAGCAGGTGACTTTGGAGGCCGTTCCCAACCGACTGTCCCTGAAAGATACGGCACTGGCAGACCGAAAGGAAATCTGGATCGGCGGCATCCCCTACCCCGTGGAAACGGACAGCAGCGACGACCCCTATGTGACCCTGCCTGAGGCGAAGGAGGAGCTGATTTTCACCTACGACTACAACGCGTCCTCCGGTGACCGGCACAGCCAGTATCCCGTGGGCATGCAGGCATACCGGTTGCACACCACCGCCCAGGGCTACCAGGTTGAAGCTCTGCCGGAACTGGATAACCTTCTGGTCTATGCAGGAAGCTCCATCCGCATCGTCGGCAAGCGGGGCATCCGGATGATCACGGGTGTCAATCAGCAGAAGCGGGCCCAGCTCACCGGCAGCGGTCTGGCGGGCTACACCCTGCTGGAATACGGCACGCTACTGGCACTGGACGAGGAGCTGAACGGTGCGCCCCTTGTACTGGGCGGTGCCAACGTCCGCTCCAACTATGCCTACCGCAAAGGCACCGCCGACCCGGTGTTCCGCTATACCGGCGATAGCATCCAGTATACCAACGTGCTGGTGGGCTTCCAGGACGAGCACCTGAACAAGGACATTGCCATGCGGCCCTATATGAAGCTGCAAGATGCCCAGGGTAAGACCGTAGTGGTCTACGGCGGCACCGTCTACCGCAGCATCGGCTTTGTGGCCTATCAGAACCGCAATGCCTTCAAGCCCGGCACCGCCTCCTACAGCTACGTCTGGGGCATCATCCATAAAGCCTACGGCAAGCAGTTTGATGCCGAATTCAAAGGATAAGGAGCACCCCAATCCATGAAAAAATATGCTTTGATCCTCCTGTGCCTTGCACTGGTCGTTGCCGCAGGCTGCGGCAAACAAACAGCTCCGGAGCCCCTGCCGGAAACCACCGAGACCCCCACCACTCTGCCCACCGAAACCACCGAACCGCCCACCGAGCCCCTGCCCAAAACCGAGCCCGTAGCCGTTCTGGCGGACAAGACCCCGGCGGTGCTAACCCGGCTTTCCCGGGGAAGCCAGGTAGACGTGGTGAAAGACTATGACGAAACCTACGTCATCGTCTACACCCAGGCAGGCTACGGCCTTATGGAAAAATGCCTGCTGACCTCCGACACCCCCTACGAACCCTGGACCGGCTACGCCCTGTGGAACAAGGGCTTCTATGACAACTACCTCCTGACCGGCGACCCGGTGCGGCTGCTGCAAACCAACACCAAAATAGAGGTGCTGGATGAATATGACAACTGCTGCGTAGTGACCGTGGAGGACACCCTGGGCTATATGAAGCGGGAAGACATCAGCAAATACCGATCTGTGCCCAGCGACGGCGGCGGCAGTTCCGACGGCGGAGGCGGCGGCGGTGGCAGCAGCTCCGGCGGCCAGGACGGCGGCGATATCAGCCTCTGCGCCCCGGCGTTCGCCGTAAATCTCTCTGCCATTGCTCAGGAGGGCACCGTGACCGGCAAGGCCACCGTAAAGGTTGACCAGGCTCAGGTCATTCTGGCCTTCTTCGACCGGGGCGAACAGGCCCCCGTCATCGTAGAGGCGGGCTTTGGGGAAGACTGGCCGGGCTACGCCCCAGTCCTGCTGGGGGAGCTCTGCGGCTACATTCCCCAGAATCTGCTGGAAACCCCGGACAGCCAGGCTTTCCAGGAATGGAGTGGCTACGCCCGGTACAATGCAGCCCTCTATGACAACTTCTACCTCCGGGGCAAGGCCACCTGCCTGCGAACCAACACGGCCATCCAGGTTCTCAATGACCTGCAAACCTGCTTCCTGGTGCGCTGTGATGACACCCTGGGCTTCATGGCCAAGGATTCCGTCAGCCAGTACCCCATCTCCGTTGACGGCGGCAGCTCCGAAAGCTCCGGCGACTCCGGCAAAGGTGGCGGTGGCGACGAATGGACCCCTCCTGTCCTGTAACACCTCCACAGCCCCAACCGTTGACCCCCCAAATATAACAAAGGGGCTGCTGCAAAATTCGTAGACGCACAACCATAAGTACCTTGCCAAAACAAACTGCGGGGCTCCGGTTTACGGAGCCCCGTTGGTTATATCTAATGTCTACTGAATAACCATCAGTTTTTCACGCGATTGCAGAAAGCCGACTAGCCAATCCCAAAATTGCAAAAAGGCGCACTGGTAACTATTCAGTAGCCCCCAAAAAGCTACAGAAATATCCACATGTCAGAATGACGAAAGAATTCAGCACAACAAAATAAATTCTTCCCAATTTGGTAGCTTTGCAGCAAAATCAGAGCAGATAAATTGTGCAAGGAGGGCCTGATATGGAAGAACAATACAAGGTGTTAATTCATACAAAAACCTAATTAAACGCTTTAATAGTCCAATCGCGTCCGGTAATGCTGAAAATGGTATTAGGGGTAAGCGAGCAAATGGTATCGCAGAGACGATCAACGACTTTCTCCAAGGTTGCAAAAACCTCGTTTCGAAAGCCGCGCTTTCGTATCTCCTTCCAGATCTGCTCTATCGGATTCATCTCTGGTGTGTATGGAGGAATATGGAAAAGTACAATATTCTCAGGCACTTCCAGTGTTCCCGATTTGTGCCATGCAGCTCCATCGCAGCACATCAGAATGGTATCCTGCGGAAATTGTTTGGATAATTCCCGCAGAAACAGATTCATACACGCAGTATTGCAATAGGGCATGACAAGAAAACAGGATCTTGCATCCGCACGTTTGTCCTTTGTCTCTCTGCGTGCTGCCTTTATTGGGGCTATTTCCTCATTGCTGAATTTATAGTTCGATGCCATTATTCATCACCCAGATACAGTATAGCATGTCTGGTAAGGCAGTTAAAGTGTTTTACTAGATTTTAGTATTACATAAAGGCAAGGGCTTTTTTCAGCGTCGGGTGCTGCTGACGTGATTTTGTACTCCCAAATGCCGCTGCTGCCATGCGAAAACGCTTTCCTATATTTTCGTTGACCAATTTTTGTGAGGTCTATATAATGAAAGCGGCAAAGGGAGAAATCCATTTGTAAGATAATTATGAAGGAGCAGAGAATTATGAAGAAGATCATTGCGCTGCTGATGGCAGTATTGATGACCGCTGGTATGCTGGCGGCTTGTTCCAGCACTCCGGCTGAGGGCGCTTCTCCCACTGTGGAGAATACAAAGGCGCAGGCCGAAACCGCCGTGGTGAGCGGCGAAAAGGAAAAGGTCGCCCTGAAGGTCTGGGCGGATCAGGGCGAGCTGGAGCTGACCGAAAAGCTGTGCAGCGAGTTTGCCGCCGAGCATCCCGAGAAGGAATACACCTTTGAATACGGCGCCGTGGGCGCTGTGGACGGCAAGGCCCGTTATCTGGAAGATCCCGCCGCTGCCGCTGACGTGTTCCTGTTTGCGGACGACCAGCTGGTGGATCTGGTCAAGGCCGACGCCCTGTACGAAGTGACCCGGAATACCGACGCCATCATTGCCGCCAACACCCCCGGTTCCATCAACGCGGCGACCTATGACGGGACCCTGTACGGCTATCCCATGACCTCCGACAACGGCTACTTCCTGTACTACGACAAGTCCGTGTTCACCGAGGACGACCTGAAGACGCTGGACGGCATTCTGGCAGCTGCCAACGCTGCCGGCAAGAAGGTACATATGGACGTCTCCAACGGCTGGTATCTGGCTTCCTTCTTCCTTGGCAACGGCTGCACGCTGACCATCGAGGACGGCAAGCAGGTCATCGACTTCAACAACGCCAACGGCCTTGCCGCCGCGGAAGCGATCCGGGCGTTCTGCAATGACCCCGCATTCGTGACCGGTGATGACTCCGTTCTGGCGGGCGGCATCGGCGACGCCATCGCCTGCGGCGTGTCCGGCACATGGGTCGCCTCCGCAATTCAGGAAAAGCTGGGCGACAACTACGGCTGCTGCAAGCTGCCTACCTTCACCTGTGACGGCAAGCAGGTTCAGATGGGCTCCTTCCTTGGCTGCAAGATCTACGGCGTCAACTCCCAGACCGCCTATCCCGTGGACTCCATGGAGCTGGCGGAGTATCTGACCAACGAGAAAGCCCAGATCGAGCGCTACAACGTGCTGAACTACGGCCCCTCCAACGTCAATGCGCTGGCTGACGATACCATCGCCTCCAATCTGGCGCTTCAGGCTCTGAACGCACAGAGCGAGTTCGCCGTTTCCCAGATGGTTCTGGGCGGCTTCTGGACGCCCGCCGAAGCCTTCGGCGCGGAGCTGGAAGCCCATTCCACCGGCGATCTGCAGACCATGCTGGATCAGCTCGTGGAGCAGGCGCTGGCAGGATAAGTTCATTTGATTCCGAAAAGGGGCTGTAAAAAAGCCCCTTTTCGCCATCCCATGCTCACGGAGGGATATCCATGCAAGAAAACACAAAACGGAATATACTTCTTTGCGCCGCCGCGAAGGGCAGCTTCTGGACTCGGCTGTCGTTTTTTATCATGGGAACCGGCTGCATCCGCTATAAGCAGTACGTTCGCGGGCTGATCTATCTTTTGACCCAGATCGGTTTTTTCTGCTTCCTTAAAAATTTTGCGCTGCAGTATCTGAGTAAATTCTTCACGCTGGGCACGGAGACCCAGCGGAAGGTCTGGAACGAGGACTTACAGATCTACCAGAGATTTCCCGGCGACAACTCCATGCTGATTCTTCTCTACAGCGTGCTGTCGCTGGCGGTGATTGCGGTGTTCCTGTACATCTGGTACGCGAACATCCGGGATTCGTGGCATGCGCAGGAGAATCTGCGGGAGGGGCGGAAAATCGCGAGCTTCCGGGACGATCTTCACAGCCTGACGAATGAGCGCTTTCATATAACCTTGCTCTCCATGCCCATGCTGACGCTGGTGCTGTTTACGCTGCTGCCCATCATTTTCATGATCCTCATTGCGTTTACCAACTTCGACGCGGATCACCAGCCCCCCGGAAATCTGTTTACATGGGTTGGTATGACCAACGTGACGGATATTTTTCTGGGCAATGAGATCAAGACCAACACCTTCTTCGGTCTGCTTGGCTGGACAATCGTCTGGGCGATTCTTGCCACGTTTACGAATTACATCCTCGGTATGCTGCTGGCCGTCGCCATCAACAGCAAGCTGGTGAAGCTCAAACAGGTGTGGCGCACCTGCTTCGTCATTGCCATCGCCATCCCCCAGTTCGTGAGCCTGCTGCTGATCTCCCGGGCGCTGGAGCCTGCGGGAGCGGTGAATGTGCTGCTGCAGGAGCTGGGACTGATCAGCGCGCCGCTGCCCTTCCTGCTGGATCCGACGCTGGCGCGAATTGTAGTCGTTGTGGTGAATATGTGGATCGGCATTCCCTACACCATGATGACCTTTTCCGGGGTACTGATGAACATCCCTGCCGAGCTGTACGAAAGCGCGGAAATGGACGGCGCGGGGCCGGTCAGAAGGTTCATTTCCATCACGCTGCCCTATATGTTCTTCGTGACGGCCCCCGCGACGATCACTACCTTCGTGACGAATTTCAACAACTTCAACGTCATATACCTGCTCACTGCCGGAGGCCCCTTCTCGCTGGACTACTATCAGGCCGGTAAGACCGACCTGCTGGTCACATGGCTGTACAAGCTGACGGTGAACCGGAATGACTACTCTCTGGCATCGACCATCGGCATTTTTATCTTTATGCTGGTGGGCAGCTGCTCCCTGCTGGTGTATAACCGGACAGGCGCCGTGAAGAAGGAGGATCAGTTTCAATGAAAAATATGCGCAGGCGCAAGATTGTTTCCTCGGTGGCGCTGAATGTGGTGATCGCGGTTCTGGCAATGCTCTGGCTGGTGCCGGTCTTCTGGCTGGTCGTGTCTTCCTTCCGAGCGGAGCAGGGGGCGTATACCTCCTACCTCTGGCCGAAAAGCTTCACCTTCGGTAATTACGTCCGACTGTTTACAGACAGGAAGCTGTTTGATTTTCCCCGATGGTTCGGCAACACGATGCTGGTCGCCGGGTGCAGCTGTGCCATCACCACGATTCTGGTGCTGATGGTCGCCTATGTGTACTCCCGGCTTCGTTTCCCCAGCCGGAAATTCCTGATGAATGCGTCGCTGGTGCTGGGAATGTTCCCCGGCTTTATGAGCATCATCGCCATTTATCATTTCATGAAGGCGGTAAGTCTGGATCAGACGCTTCTGGCGCTGATTCTGGTGTATTCCGGCGGCGCGGCGCTGAACTACTACATCGCCAAGGGGTATTTTGACACCATTCCCAGATCTCTGGACGAGGCTGCCATCCTGGACGGCGCGACCAACAGTACGATCTTCTGGAAGATCATACTGCCCAACGCCAAGCCGGTGATCGCGACCACGGCCATCAATGCCTTCATTAACCCCATCGTGGACTATATCTTCGTGTCGGTCATCATGAAGGACAATTACAACAACTTTACGGTCGCAAAGGGCCTGTACACCATGGTGGATAAGACGAATATCTACGAATACTACACCGTCTTCTGCGCCGGTGCGGTGATCGTGGCGATCCCTGTGGTGTTGCTCTTTATTCGAATGCAGAAATACTACGTTGCCGGCGTCGTCGGCGGCTCGGTGAAAGGATAATGTATGAATCCCGCAACAATTTACCATAGACCATTGAGCGAATTCGCGTTTGCCATGGACGCTACCCACTATGTTTTCCGCCTGCGAACCGGAAAAGGCGAGGCGCGGAGCTGTCGCTTCTTTTACGCCGACCGCGCCGCCATGGCGCCGGAGCTGGATTTTGCCTGCCTGCCCATGAAAAAAATCCGGGAAGACCGGTATTTTGACTGGTACGAGGTTCGGCTGGAAACAAAGCTTGAGCGTATCGCCTACTGGTTTGAACTGTCGGACGGGGCGGAGACGCTCTGCTATTTTGGCGATTGCTACGAAATGGCCGGAACGCCCACCCGGGCGGATTATTTCCAGCTTCCCTTCAACCATCGCGCTGACCGGCTTTCCGTCCCGGAATGGACGAAGGACGCCGTTGTCTACAACATTTTCCCGGACAGCTTCGCCGACGGATTCCGGACGCTTTCCGGCGGCTCCGATGGGAAAACCGGTTTGGGCGGCACCATCCGGGGCGTTACGGAGAATCTGGATTATATCGCGTCCATGGGGTTCAACTGCATTTATCTGAACCCGATTTTTGCGGCAGAATCTTACCACCGGTATGACACCCTCGATTACTACCAGGTAGACCCACATATGGGAAGCAAAGAGGATGTCCGCGCGCTGGTGGAGAAAGCCCATTCCCTTGGTATCCGGGTTCTGCTGGACGGCGTATTCAACCATATCAGCAGCCGCCATTTCCTGTTTCAGGATGTTCTGCGGAACGGTATGGAGTCAAAATACTATTCCTGTTTCTACCAGCTACCGGCGAAGCCAAAGCTTCCCGCCCCCGGTGAGCTTCCGGAATACACCTGTTTTTCCTACGTTGCCAGTATGCCGAAAACAAACACCGCCGACCCGTATTTAAGGCAGTATTTCTGCGACGTCGGCGTCTACTGGATACGGGAGTTTGACATCGACGGCTGGCGGCTGGACGTGGCGAACGAGCTGGATGACGGCTTCCTCCGCGCGTTCCGTACCGCGGTAAAGGCGGCAAAGCCGGATGCCGTCATCGTCGGGGAGGTCTGGGAAAACGCCGCCCATTATCTGAACGGGGATATGATGGATTCCGCGATGAATTACGATTTCCGCCGGTATTGCCGCAGATTTTTCGCGGAGGAAACGGTGGATGCGGAAACCTTCGATACCAATGTTTCCACCCTTTTGCTGCGCTATCGGGAAAACGCCCTGTTTGCCCAGCTGAATCTGCTGGACAGCCACGACGTCAGCCGGTATCTGTCTCTGTGCGGGGAAAATGTCGACAAAATGGAGCTGTCGGTGCTGCTGCAAATGACCTTCCCCGGTATGCCCTGCGTGTTTTACGGGGACGAAAAGGGGCTTTGCGGCGTCAGCGAAAGAGAATACCGTCAGGCGATGGCGTGGGGGAAACACCACCCGCTGGAGGATGTCTACCGCCGCCTGATCTCCCTGCGCAAGGCGCATCCCGCCCTGCGGTACGGCGATTTCGTGACGAATTTCGCGGCAGGGAAGACCTACAGCTACAGCCGGAATTGGGAGAACACAAGGATCACAGTCACCATGAATCTGGGCGGCGCACCCATTCCCGCACCGCAGACAGGCAGATTGCTCTTGAAAAAAGGCGGCAATCATGACATAATCGGTGCATGGGAGTATGAAGTACGGGAGGAACAGATTCATGGCGGTGACGATTTATGACGTGGCAAAGGAGGCGGGGGTATCCATTGCCACGGTTTCCAAGGCGCTGAACGACAGCTACACCATCCCCGACCAGACCAAGGCGGCGATACGGGAAATCGCAGACCGTCTCGGCTACCGCCCCAACGCGCGGGCCAAGAATTTTGCCCGGCAGGCAAGCGGCACGGTGCTGTTCATCACGGATTTCTACCAGAACATTGCCTTTGAAAATCCCCATATGTTCGAGATCATCTCCGGCATTGCCACGTATCTGGACGGCAAGGACTATTCCCTGACCCTGAAGCCGCTGACGAAACAGGCGGCGCCCCTTTACATCCGGGACATCATCCAGCAGCGGCAGGCGGACGCGCTCATTATTCATGCTTTCGTTTTAAGCCCAGAGCTGGCCGCGATCCTTTCCCGGGTGGATTTCCCCTATCTGGTCATCGGAAAGCCGGGATTCCGGTGCAATATCTGCTGGATCGACGTCAATCACGAGCAGGCGGGGCAGATTGCCGCGAATTATCTGCTGGACAAGGGCTACCGGAGAATGGCCTTTATCACGGGGCAGGAAAACGACGCCCTGTCCCAGAGCCGCCTGCGAGGAATCAATCAGGTCATGTCTGAGGAAGAGCTGAGCGTTGAGGTTGTCTGCAATGAATCGCCCTACGCGCTGGACGACGAGGCGCTGTACGGTCTGCTGATGCGCCGCCCCCGACCGGAGGTGCTGCTTTGCAGTAATAACCATCTTGCTCTGCACTGCCTGCAATACATCCGCCGGATAGGTCTGAAGGTACCGCAGGACATCGCGCTGCTCACCTTTGACAACTACCCCTTTTCCATGCTGACAGACCCGGCCATCACGGCCGTGGAGGTGGACATGCACGACATGGGCGTCAACGCCGCCCGGTTTGTTTTACAGCGGATACGCAAACCCAACTTACAAACCCAATCCTACTGTACATCCCCGTGCATTCTGGAACGGGAATCCACATAATGGCAAAAAGCCTCTGCTTTCACCAAACGAAAGCAGAGGCTTTTCCATAGACAAAACGAGGGAGACGGTGCCTCCCTCGTTGGTTGTATCAGTACATCTTTGCCCCGGCGGGGATGTGGTTGTCCAGCATCAGCAGATGCAGCTTTTCCTCGCCCTCCTCGTGGTGGACGGCGGAGATCAGCATCCCGCAGGACTCAATGCCCATCATGGGACGGGGCGGCAGATTGGTGATGGCAAGCAGCGTCTTGCCTACCAGCTCTTCCGGCTTGTAGTAAGCTGCAATGCCTGACACAATCTGGCGTATCTGTCCGCCAACCATTACCTGTGACACAAGAAGCTTCTTAGACTTCTTAACAGGCTCACATGCCATAATCTCGCCGACCCGAATCTGAATCTTGTCAAAATCCTCTATTGAAATCTCTTCCTTTGGCTCAACTACAGGATACTCAGGCTCTGCATTCTTAGCCGCCTGTGCCTTGCGTATCTCCTCAGCCTTTGCAAGCACCTCTTCAAGGTCAAGTCTTGCAAAAAGAATCTCCGGCTTGTCTGTAACTTTGATTCCATTCTTGCGGAGTCCGAACTTATCAAGATCATCATACTCTCTTATATCAGCATTAAGCTGTGCAAGAATCCTGCCTGCTGTATGCGGCATATACGGAGTAAGAAGGTTGGCACCGATTGTAATACTCTCAACAAGGTTATAGAGCACTTCTGCTAATCTGTCCTGCTGTGCCTCATCCTTTGCAAGAGCCC
>OHFC01000069.1_pt1 | contig 42364 bp, 37 predicted proteins | sample 1567421 | NCBI WGS metagenome assembly OHFC01 (sample SAMEA3879600, study PRJEB24766) | human gut metagenome | biome: human-associated habitat; feature: feces | place: USA | collected 1985/1987 | reverse complement strand
CTCTCGGAGGTATGCGCTCGACGACGGTGCCCTCGGTCGCGCGTATCAACGCCTTGTCCTCTCTCTTGAAGCTGTATGCCTCCAAGTCCACGGCAAGCACAAGCCCGAGACGACGTTCGGCGTATTCCGTCCTGCGCTCTACGAGCACCATGCACTGCCCGACGTCGCAAAGCACTCCGTTGTCGAGATATTCGCGCATCGTCTTGTTGATTCTCTCGATAACGGGAGCGTTGTCCTTGGAGAGATACGCCTCGGGAAAAACTATTCTCAGCGTGCTTGGCTCCTGCCCTACAAGCTTGTCCAGCTTGTCCCAATATTCGGGCTGGCTAGTAAACTGGTCGCAGGCGACAACAGCCCACTTCCGCATATCCGTGCCCTCCTTGGGCATGAGCAAATCAGGCGCTTTAACTATACTCATCTTAATTTTCTCCTTGTGAAAATCTTGTTTTTATCTTTTTCGGCGTTTCAAAACAGATAACCTATGACAAGCCACAGTCCCACGGACACGACAAGGGCAAGAACCTTTACAAACGCATTGTCAACGAAAATGCGTTTTAAAATCCTGACGACTTTGGTTTTTGCATCGGTACCGTTTTTTTCTTTTTTGTTATTCCGCATGTCCGTCCACCCCCCAGAAAGTGTCGCGCGACGAAGGCAGCTCCATGTTGTAAGCGTATTGCAGCGCCTTTGTCAGGTTTTGTCCGTCGAGATATCTTTTGATTTGTCTGTCGTAAACGGCGGTTATTATACCCGTCTCCTCCGAAACGACAATCGCCGTCACCGTAGGATTAAGCTCCGTTATACCGAGCGCCGCCCTGTGCCGCGTACCAAGCTCTTTTGCAAGCGTCTGCTCCTGACTCAGAGGCAGATAACAGCCCGCGGCAATGATTTTGTTGCCCTTGACGATAACCGCGCCGTCGTGCAAGGGCGCTTTCGTGTTGAATATGCTGACGAGAAGGGGCGCGGAAATTTTTGCGTTAAGTTCCGTACCCGTTTCCAAAATATTGCTGTCCATAGTGGTCGGGGTGATGATAATGATTGCGCCCGTGTTTTGTTTCGCCATAGTTTGAAGCGCCGACAAAAGTTCGTCCGTGGCGGCGTGCAGATCGTCGTCGGAGCCGAAGCCTTCCTGGAACAAGTCGATGCCGTGCGGCGTTGCGATACGCTGGAAAATACTTCTGAGATCCGACTGGTACACGACGACAACCGCAACAAGCAGGAACAATAAGAAATACCTGAGCACTTCGCTGCAAAGCGCAAACGCGTTGTTGCCGAGAAATACGCCCAGCGCGTCGATGACTACTTTTGCAACAATCGCGCCTATGAGCGTCAAAAACACGCGTAAACTGCGCTTATGGTAAAAGAACATAAACGCAAGCACCAGCAAAAAGAGGCACGTCGCGATGTCAACGATTGCAAGTAAACTTATGTTTTTGAAATAAGCGTAAATCTTATCCATGAGATTCCCTCTATGAAAATGTTTTCAATAAATATAGGATAGTATATCATATAATTTATAAATATACAACAAATTGTCTATATTTTGTTTTGCAAAATTTATAAGTCGGACGCAGTGTTTCACTGCAAAAAAATACCGCCGATTTGGCGGTATCCTGACAAATACAGTTGTTTAAGCGTTGAAATTTTGTGTTTTAAGTGCGCTTTTTGAGAAGAACGGCAAACGCTTCGTACAACACCTGTGCTTCTTCCTTTTCGCCCGACTTAAAGGCGTATTCAAGGTTGTGCAAGGTATCGACGTACTTTTTAAGTTCCATCGGGGTGTACCTTGCGGCGACGTTTTTTGCGATGCTTATCGAACCGGGGCGCACCGAAAGAGCCTTTGCAAGGTCGTCCTGTGAAAGACTGCTTATCCTTGCCTCAAACATTCTCCTGTACTGCGCCGTCATCGACGCAAGTATCGACGAGGGGCTTTCGCCGTCGGACAAAAGTGTTTTCAGAACGTCCAAAGCCCTGTCGTTATCACCGCGCGACAATGCGTCGGCAAGCGCGTACGTCTTGTATTCGGTATCGGCAGCGACAAGGTTTTCCACGTCGTCTTTCGTGATTTTTCCGCCGTCTTTAAAGGCGCAAAGTTTATTGACTTCGTTCATCGTTCTTGTCATATCGCGGGCGGTGTACGTCGAAAGCAGGCTTATCGCCGCGTTTTCGATCGTGCAGTTTCTTTTGCCGACTTCGTTTTCGACAATGCGAGGATATTGCATTTCGTCCGCGCCGCTGACGTCGACGACCTCGCCTTTCCCGTATAACTTAAAAACGGGGCTCGCTTTTTTGGAAAAATCGTCGCGCGCGATCGCATCGTCCGAAAACGCAAGCACGGAAAACCCCGACGGATTGTTGAGATACGCTTCGAGTTTGGCACGTCCTGCGTCGTCAAGCCCTTCCGTCGACTTCACGACGACAAGCCGTCTTTCGTCGAAAACGGGCACGGTATTGAGCGTTTGCACGACTGCCGCCATATCCGACGAATCCTCAAAGACGGTGAGGTTCATATCCGCAAAATCCTTGTCGAGAATCCCCTTCAAAACGCCGATCGCAAGTTCTTTGACGTAAGCGTCCTGCCCTTTCAGAAAGTACACGGGCAAAATCTCGACGGACAATCTTTTTTTAAGATCCGAAACGTTAATCATAAATTCAATATACCATTATTTTCAATCAAAGTAAAGGGATTACGGGTATCATCGCAACGCACACGGCGCATACGACAAGCGACAACGCCATCTTTTTTATGCGCGGCAAAAACACGTATCGGGACATAATAAATATCGTCAGAAGATATGCAAGTCCGAACATATCGACTGCCTGAACGGGGACGCTCGATATCGGAAGCGAACCGATTGCCTGCGCCACGAATCTTATCGGGAACAGCACCACGGAAAGCGCGTTGAGAATCACGGCGCATGACGGCAATATCATCACAAACAGGCTTATTACCAGCGAAATTGTATAGATAAACGGCAGAATCGGCAATATGATAAGGTTGGAAATAACAAACAGCGTTTGCACCTCGCCGAAAAATCCGACCATAAACGGCAACAGCATAACGTTTACGCCGACGCTTGTCGCGCATATATCCCTGACCTTCTTCTTCGCGCCCGAAAGTTCCTTTCGCGTGAGCCGCGGCACAATGACGATAAGCCCCAAAAGCGCGGCAAAACTTAAATGGAAACCTTTTGTGAACATATCGGTCGGGTTCAGTATAAGGACAATAATTGCTGCAAGCGACAACGAGTTCAGACTGTCGCGCTGACGCCCCGTAAGCCCAGACACGATGAATACCGTCGACATTACGATTGCGCGCAAAACGCTTGCGCCGAACCCGCAAATCCACCCGTATAGGATAAGCGGTATCTCCACGATAAGAATGTACAACGCCTTTTTCTTTTTCAGCTTCCGTGCAAGGAACGCAGTCACCGCGGCAAGCATACCGACGTGCAGACCGGACACGGCGAAAATATGTAAAATGCCAGCGTCTTTGACGTTGTGCGAATACTGACTGTCAATCGCAAACCTGTCGCCGAACAAAAGCGCAAGCGCGGTGTCCGACGTCATATCGTCGCAGTTGTCGTACAAAAGTCGCTTGTATTTTATCAGCACGCGCTTGTCGAATGACAAAACACCCTGCCCAACGTTTTCGATTTTCCTTGACTTAACGTAAAATTTCGTGCCTCGCGCGCCGTAACTCGTAAAATCGCGGAAACCCATATCGTACGTGCTGACGTCGCCGACGATTTTTACCTTATCACCCGCACGCGCGTTTGGCAAAAAGCCCGACACGACAAACGCCTGTTTTCCCGTTTCTTCCCCGTTAATCGTTACGTTGTCGATGATGAAATAATACGAATGCTCGCTTTTGGACGCAATCTCCGTCGATATCGTCCCCGTGATTTCCGCCTTTTCGGAAGTCACCGCCGTGCTTTTATAAACGTCGATGACGCCCGAAAGCAGTAATACGCCCAGCGCGAAAAATATCGGGATATACAAAAGCCTCGCCTTTTTGAAAATCAAGACGAAGCCCGCAAAAATCAACGCCGCCGCAAGGAATAAAACCCTTGCCCACACGGCGTCTTCATACGTTCCCGTCAAAAAAATCCCGATTCCAAGCGCAAGCGCGGCAAAACATATCGGTCTTTTGTTGACAAGACGTTTCATTTTCTTTTATTTAATATCTTCGGTAACGACAAGGTTCACGCCGCTGCCCGCGACGTTTTCTTTTGCGACGTCGCCGATTTTAAGCGGTGCGGACAACCTGAGCTTTCCGATTTCCGAAAGCACTTCGGGGATAAGGGTTTTCAGCACAAGCCCGTCGGTTTTGACGGAAACAACGCCGCCCGATGTCAGCCTGACAAGGCTTGTAACGACGCGTTTCGGCGCGGTGAATTCCTGCGTGCCGTAGATTTCGCCGCGTTTGCAGGTATTTCCCGTAACAACGATTTTGCCGTCAACCTTATTGATATCCAACGGGCAGCCCATCGGACACATTATGCAAATTGTTTTCATACGCGCCTCACTCTTACGGTAATATCGCCGCAAATTTTGGATTTATCGACCATAACCGTACCCATTTCGCCGGGTGCGAGAATCTGGCATTTTTTGGACACGACGACGGTATCGCCGCTTAAAACTTCAAGGAAGACGTTTCTGTATTCTGCACCGACACGGAAGTAAATCGTGACGAAACCTTCGCCCTTATACACCCTTGACGGAAGTACGTATCTCACGCCGTCGATTGCTTTAACCTGCACGCTTTCGCCGTTTACAAGTTTGTTTTGTGCATATAAAGCCGCACTTCTGCCGGCAATAATGCCTTCCGCCGAAACGTTGTCGACAAGGTCGTGCACGTGCAGAACGTTGCCCGCGCTGAATACGCCCGAAAGCGTCGTCTGGCGATATTCGTCGACGACCGCGCCCGACGTTACCGTGCTCATTTCGATGGGCAGTTCTTTCACAAGGTCGTTTTCGGGGATAAGCCCTACGGAGAGCAAAAGCGTGTCGCACTCGATAAACTGTTCGGTCTCGGGTTTCACGCGGCGGTTTTCGTCAACCTCGGCGTAATACAAGCCTTCCAGCCTGTTCTTGCCGACAAGACGAGTTACCGTATGATTGAACAAAAGCGGAATATCGTAGTCGTTCAGGCACTGCACGATGTTTCGTTTAAGTCCGCTGCTGAACGGCATGACTTCCAGAACTTTCAGGACTTTTGCGCCCTCGAAAGTCATACGGCGCGCCATAATAAGCCCGATGTCGCCGCTGCCCAGAATCACGACTTTCTTGCCGACGAGATAGCCTTCGACGTTGGAAAGTCTTTGCGCCATACCGGCGGTATAAACGCCCGCGGGACGAGTGCCCGTCAGTTGGATTGCGCCGGCAGTCCTTTCCCTGCAACCCATCGCAAGGACGATTGCTTTCGCCTGCACCGTTTCAAGCCCTGTTTTCGGACTTAAAAACGTAACCGATTTATCCTTTGAAATTTCCAGCACCATGGCTTCGAGCACGACGTCCGCGCCGCATTCTTCCACCATTTTCTTGAAGCGTGCCGCATATTCGGGCCCCGTCAGTTCTTCCTTGAAATAATGAAGACCGAAGCCGTTGTGAATGCATTGATTGAGTATGCCGCCCAGGCGATTGTCGCGTTCAAGTATCAGTACTTCCGCGCCGTTCTTTTTCGCCTCGACCGCCGCCGCCATTCCGGCAGGACCGCCGCCGATAATCACCACGTCGTAATTTTTCATCAGTTGTCCTCCTTGATACGGCATTTTACAAGTTCCGACCCTTTTCCGCCTTTTTTGACCTTGGTTACGGGGATACCGAGTTCCCTTGAAAGGATATCTATGACGCGGGGCGCGCAAAATCCGCCCTGACATCTGCCCATACCCGCGCGCACGCGACGTTTTACGGCGTCGACGGTTGTTGCCGGCAACGGGGAATGAATCGCGTTTACGATTTCGGCTTCCGTCACGGTTTCGCAACGGCAGATAATTCTGCCCCATTTCGGATTGTTTTTGACCTTTTCGTTAAGTTCTTCCGCCGTGAGATTTTTAAGCCTGTCGTGGTGCAAGACTTTCACGGGGTTTTCGGGTTTTTCAACCTTATACTCTTTTTCGATTTCGTCCGCAATATATTTGCCGATGGAAGGCGCGGACGTAAGCCCCGGCGAGCATATCCCCGCAAGGATAAAGAAGTCGTGGTATTTTTCGGAGCGTTTCACGATGAAGTCTTCGCCGACCACCGCGCGAACGCCCGCATACTCGCGGATAACCGCGCGATAATTCGGGTTTGCAAAAACTTTTGATACGCCCTGTCGCACAAGATCGAGTCCTTTCGCCGTGCACGACGTGTCGTCTTCTTCGCACGCTTCGGACGTAGGACCGTAAATCACGTTGCCGTCCGCCGTGGGCGCAACGAGAATACCTTTGCCGTTTTCGTCGGGAAGCGGGAAAAGTACGGTTTTGACGCGCGCGCCTTCGGTCTTGTCAAGCACGAAGTATTCCCCTTTTCTGAAAGCGGTTTCGTACGTTTCGTCGGACAGAAGCGCGTTGATATCGGACGCGCCGCCGCCCGCGCTGTTGACAAGATATTTCGATTCGTATTCGCCGCTTTGGGTTTTTACGATAAACTTTCCGTCAAAGCGTATGCTTTCTATATTTTCTTCAAGGCGGACTTCCGCGCCGTTCAGGATTGCCCTGTCGCAAAGCGCGATCGTGAGCTTATACGGCGAAACGATGCCCGCGTCCTTTGCGTAAAGCGCGCTGACGATTTCGGGATTTACGCCGTCCTGAATTTTGTCGATTTCTTCGCGGTCAATGATTCGCGCGTCGACGCCGTTTGCTTTCGCGCGTTCCAGAAGTTCCAAAAGACCTTTTTCGCCGCCGCGACCTGCAAGCACAAGGCTTCCGGTTTTTCTGAACGGGACGTCAAGGTCACGTGTGAGCGACGGCATCATTTTGTTGCCTTCGACGTTGAATTTTGCTTTCAGCGTTCCGGGGACGCAATCGTATCCGGCATGCGCTATGCCGCTGTTTGCGCGGCTTGCCCCCGATGCCACGTCGTCTTCTTTTTCGATAAGCAGCGTTTTGTAGCCCCTTGTCGAAAGCGCGTCGAGAACTGCGGTGCCTACGACGCCACCGCCGATAACTATGCAATCATACATAATTTATTTATCCTTTTTGTCAAATTTTTCGTGGTATTGTTTGATATTCTGCTCGATAACAATTTCGGCGAAATCCCTTTCTTTTACTTCAAGAACGGTTGTCGTTTTGTATTCAAGCTGTTTGTAAACGTTCAGAAAATGCGTCATTTCGTCCATAATGTGGGGCGGCAACTCGCCGATATGGTCGTAAGTGTTCCACATCGGATCTTTGAACGGAATTGCAATCACCTTATGGTCAACCATGCCGTCGTCGATCATCGATATTACGCCGATCGGGTAGCACCTGACAAGAGTGAGCGGCGAAATAACCTCGCTGCAAATCACAAGGACGTCCAACGGATCGTTATCGTCGCTTAAAGTGCGCGGAATAAATCCGTAGTTTGCGGGATAGTGCGTCGAGGTGTAAAGCGTGCGGTCAAGAATCAGCAGCCCCGTTTCCTTGTCGAGTTCGTACTTGTTCTTGCTGCCCTTCGGAATTTCGATGCAAGCGATAAAATCGTCTTTTTTGATTCGCGATTCGTTGATATCGTGCCAGATATTCATACTCGTATCTCCTGTAAATTTACAATATTATACTATATATTGACGATTATTGCAAAAAATTGACGGGAAAACATTTGCTTTTTTTGAAAAGTTTTCAATAAAAAACGCAGACTTCTCTGCGCTTTTCGTTACTTTTGGAAAAGTTTGTTTTTCATCATATATTGATTGTAGTCGTCGGGATTCGTGCTTTCAAGGGCGCGTCTTCTCATCGGCCTTGCGGGAATTCCGCTGACAAGAACGTAATCGTCCACGTCTTTCGTGACGATGCTGCCCGTTGCCACGATTGCGCCCGTGCCGATCGTTATCCCGGGAAGAATCGTGCAGTTTGTGTAAAGTTTCGCAAAATCTTTTATGACGACGCGCCTATAATCCCTTTCCATATGGTTGCCTTCACTGTGCCCGTGCGAGAAAATTTTCACGTATTCGGTAAGCATCGCGAAATCGCCGAACGATACGCCGCCCTTACTGTCGACGTAGCAGCCCATGTTCCAGCTGACGTTGTCACCGACCTCGATCTGGTGTCCGTAATTGAACCTGCAACCTTCCGCCGCGACAAAACCTTCGCCGCACTTTTTAAAAAGGTTCTTCGCAATCGCCTGCCTGAACGGAATCGCGAACGTGCAGTTTATGCCAAGCGGCACTTTGTCGATAAGCTCCCATAAAATATGCAGATACCTTTCGGATTTCGTGTAAGGATGCTCGTCTCCGAGCGGCATGTAATCGCCCCACAAACGATAACTTTCGATTTCGTCCGCCGTCATTTCGACGCCGATGATTTTCAATACTTCAAGCATTTCTTCCGTGCTTATGTTTTTTGTGATAAGTTTTTGCGCTCTTTTGAGTTTTTCTTCAACAGTGTTCATAAAAATTCCCATAAAAATATTGTCGATAAAACTATGCCACCGGCACGGCGGAAAAGTCAATCCAATGCCGCTTTTTTATAAATAAAAAAGCCGACTTCTCGGCTTCTTGCAGTTCTCGGTTCAGTCTATCCCGAATAATTCGTTTGGCGTAACGCCGAACTTTTCGTACAGCAGCAAAATACTGTCGTAGCCGGGTTTCTTCTTCCCGTTCAGCCACTGCCCGACGGTCGTTTGATTTACGCCGAGTATCTTTGCCATACCCTCTTGCGATAAATTGTTTTTTGCCATAATATCGGAAATAATTTCTTTATACATTTTTCTCATTCAAGGTCAAGATTTTTCGCAAGAAACGATTCGTCATCGATAAATTCGGCGGGAGAAATCCCCAATCCGTCCGCAAGCAAGATAATCGTTTTCAAAGAAATTCCGTTAGTGCGCCTTTGCATAATGCTTTTTATCGTCGGAAACGGAATCCCGCTTAACTGTGCAAGTTTATATTGAGTGAGATTTTTCTCGCCCATATATTTATAAAGTCTTTCGACAACAGCATCGTTAAGCGTTTTCATTTATTACCTTTCGTCAATTACTTTAATTAAATTCTACCCTACTTCGCACAAAAATATAGGATGATGTGTCATCCAAAAGATTGACACATCATCCTATGCGTTCTATAATTATTAGAAAATGAATTAAGAGGTATTATTATGAATTGTCCTAAATGTAATAGCACAAAAGTAACCGTTCAAGCAGTTGCCGAACAAAAAAAACGCGGCATTCTCGGAGTATGTCTTTGGCTTATTCTCGGTTTCTTTACTTGCGGTGTTGCTCTCCTTTTCCCTTTATTTATAAAGAAAGGAAGTAAAACAAAACAATACGCCATATGTCAAGAATGCGGTTACCGTTGGGAAGTAAAATAATTAAACTCACTTACTGAACGCCGACGCAAAGCGTCGGGGTTCTTGCCACGGGCTATCGGCGGCATAAAAAATCGAAACTATTTCTAGTTTCGATTTTTCTTTATATATTAGCAAATATACTTGGTTTTATCAAGCCATTAATTCCATTAATGCAGTTTAACTTAATTTGTTGTATTTCTTCATTTGATAAATAAAAATTAGTATTATCAACTTGAAATTGCAAGTTATTGAATGATTGTAAAACGCTACTTATAATAGATTCAATTTCGAATACTCGTATTATAAAATGCTCCACGTTAAATAACGAGTGAGCGAAAATTTGTGTCCTGCAATCTCGTATCTTATTGACTAAATTATTATCTAGTTTTATTTTACTTATTTGTATATTTTGAACAGCATTCGACTTAATGTCGCTATTAAATCTATATATAGATTTTGAATCTTTACCTTTTTTTTCCAATATTTTTGATGTTTTAAGAATTAAATCTTGCCAAAACAACAATATAATATAGTTTAGCAATTTACTAGACGTTGATTCTAAAACTTTAAGCCGTACAGTATATTGTTCTATATTTTTTAAAAATTCTATATCGTATATTGCCGATACAATGTTATTTCTAATTGAATCACAATATTCTTTATACTTTTCTTTAAATTCAAGTTTTAAAACATTTTCAAAAAGTTCCATACTAGATTTCTTCCATCTTTTCTTTCAATGCACTTCTATTCCGCAATATAACGTTACTTTCAACAAATTCTATCATCCTTCCTTTGTTATCCATAATAGGTCTTTTTAAAATTATAACAAATATTATTAGTTTTTGAAATTCTTTTGCATATAAAATGATTAACTAAAAGTATTCGAGTTAAACTTATATTCGTGCCGATGGCCGGGGCTTTGCACATTCGTGCAAAAGTTCCCTACGGTCACCGAACGCCAAAACTTTGTTTTGGGTTCAGTGCGGCTCATCGGCGGCATAAAAAATAAGACAACCAAAACGGTTGTCTTATTTTTTATGGTGCGCTGAAAACAACCGCAGTTGAACACATCAATCAAAACAGTTTTTTGCTAATTATTTTCGCAAGAACAATTATCGCTTCTTCTTATGATATAAACTAAGTTACAAACGACGAATACACCCAAGACCTTAATAACGCTTGCTTTTTTCATAACCCGACCTTAAAACTATTTTTCGCGATGCGACCGAACATTAAATCTTTTAATCGTCGATATTAACTTTTTCGACGCATAGTCGGACGGAGCACGCCAAACCCAATTTCCTTGTGCAACGGACGGCGTATTCATTCTGCCTTCTTCGTTTACAAGCAAAAGCCAGTCCTGCAACGGTATCACCGCAAGTTCAGCAATTGAATCAAACGCCAGTTTAATCATCTTATACGTTGGGTTTAACCCTTTGATGTGCGAACATTCTCTTTTGAATCGTTTTAGCGTATCTCCGTCAAGGTTTTCCGTCCACGTACGAGTACAGTCGGCGTCGTGAGAACCCGTATAAACCACGTAATCTTTATTTGCATATAGCCTCGGCAAATATTCGCTATCCTCATCAAAAAACGCAAACTGCAATATTTTCATCCCGGGATATCCGCAATACGCAATCAGTTCTCGCACGTCATCGGTCAAAAAACCAAGATCTTCCGCGATTATTTTTGCATTAGGGACACTTTGATTTATCGCGTCGAAAAGTTTTCCCCCGGGGCCTTTTTCCCAGTGTCCGTTGCGAGCGGTTTTCTCCCCATACGGAACCGAATAATATCCCGCAAACCCGCGAAAATGATCTATCCTTACAATGTCAAATAACGACGCGCAGATTTTGATGCGTGAGCACCACCACTTGAAGTCGTTCTTTTCCATTTTTGAATAATCGTAAATCGGATTGCCCCACAATTGTCCATCGGGAGAAAACCCGTCGGGAGGACAACCTGCAACGAACGTCGGATTCAAATTCTCGTCAAGCAGATACTCGTCCGTATTACTCCAAACGTCAACCGAATCATATGCAACGTAAATCGGTATATCTCCGATGATTTTTATTCCTTTTGAACGCGCATAATCGCGAACCTTTTTCCATTGCGTAAAAAACTTGAATTGAACGAATCGCCAAAACTCCGTTTGACCTTCAAAATCGCTTTTTCTCTCGATTGCGTTTTTGTATATTCGATATTCATCCGCCCAAGATGACCAAGGCGCATAATCATAACTCTCTTTTATTGAGAAGAATAAAGCATAGTCGTCAAGCCACTGCTTGTTTTTATGACAAAAACGCACATATTCGACAGTTTTTACAAATCTCGAAAAGGCTTTTTTGAGCACGGCAATTCTTGTTAAAAACAATCTTCCGTAATCTATGCGCTCGCTTTTGCACTTTTCCCCATCAAGTTCGTCGCTCGTCAACAATCCTTCTTTATACAATTCTTCCAAATCAACAAAATAAGGATTGCCGGCAAAAGACGCCGGCGATTGGTATGGGCTATCTCCGTATGCGGTTGGGTTAAGCGGAAGAATTTGCCAACATTTGGTCCCTGTTTTGTCCAGAAAATCAAGCCAGTCGAAACACGCTTTCCCGAAAGAACCTATGCCGTACTCGGAAGGCAATGCACTCACCGCCATAAGCAATCCGCTTTTGTGCGAGAATCCGAATTTTTTGTTAACCGCCATATAACAAACTCCCTATGCCGACCTGTTATTTCAATCTGATTTGCCCTTCAATATCAAATATGGACACTTTGTCAATGGGCAATACAACGTCAATGCTTTCTTCATTAAAATCACCCCCGACCTTGGCGTATAATACCACTCCGTCTCTCTCGCATTTTGCATATCGTTCGGTACCGTAATCTAAAATCTTTTCGACCGAAAACAGTATGCCGTCCGTCGAGATTTCAACGTCTTGTGGCGAAAACTCAAAACTCAACGCCTTTCCGATAATTTTCGTTCCGCCGATTCCAACCAACTTCGACGCAAGTTCTCTTGTGCACTCAAACTTATGTCCCATCGTTTCGAACGAAAATTTCGGGATTGCGGCAGACTTAACGATTTCCTTAAACGTTCGCTTGTCTTTATTCCTTTGACGCAGCATTTTTCCGCTTAGCGTATTGAACGCAGGTATTGCCTCGTGAACAATCTTGTCGCCTGTCGAACACGTAACTTTTTTCAAGTCGATACCAAGCATAATTTCTCCGCTCACTTTTTCGTCAAATAAAGCAAAAATTATCTGACCGCCTGTTTCGACGTAATGCAAATACTTTCCGTTGACTTCTTCGACCTTTTGCACCGTTCCGACAACGTCGTTTCCTTTTTCGACAGCATCGACAGGAATGGTCAACTTATAATTTCCGTCTTCCATTGAAAATGCCGACGGCAATTCTATCCTCGACGAACCGATTTCGAACGTATGATTTTTCACGACAACGCTTATGACAGAGCAATCGGGAATTCTCGGAATCATATTCGCTTCGGTTTCCGCATCAAATACCTGCATATTTTCAATATCAAACGAGATTTCCGTGACGCTTCCGACTTCAAAGCGCGTCATTGTCGGCGCTTTTATAACAATTTTGGTCGAGCTTTGCAAGCCGAGTTCTTTGTCAAAGTTCAAATCTCCGAACACCTGGCTTTCGGTTCCCAATTCCTCGATGTGCGAAACCTTGATTTTTGCCTTTGCCGTATATTTTTCGGCATCGATGGAGATATGTTCCGCGCGCAGTCCCAGCACGACTTTTTTCCCGTGGAACACGTCCGCTTGCTTTGCTTTTGCAAAGAAGTCTTTGGGCAACGCGATTTTTAACGGCGCGTCGGTAGCGACAAACGATATATCGTCGCCTTCGACATTGATTTCCGCGTTGATGAAATTCATTTGAGGCGTTCCTATAAAACCTGCGACAAACACGTTTTGAGGATACTTATATAAATTGGTAGGCGTGTCGATTTGCTGAACGAATCCGTCTTTCATAACGACTATTCGCGTGCCCATCGTCATTGCTTCGACCTGATCGTGCGTGACGTAAATAAACGTAGTTTGCAACCTGTGATGCAACGCGCTTATTTCACTTCTCATTGCAGTACGCAATTTTGCATCGAGATTTGACAACGGTTCGTCAAGCAAGAAAACCTTCGGCTCTCTTACGATGGCTCTTCCCAAAGCGACTCTTTGACGCTGTCCGCCACTCATTTCCTTTGGTTTTTTGTCCAGATATTCGGTTATATCCAACGTTTGCGCCGCTTCTCTGACCTTTTGATCGATTACCGCTTTCGGCAATTTTCGCAATTTCAGACCGAATGCCATATTTTCGTACACCGTCATATGCGGATACAGCGCATAATTCTGGAAGACCATCGCAATATCTCTGTCCTTCGGTTCTACGTCGTTTACAAGCGTATCGCCTATATAGAGTTCGCCGGCAGTGATTTCTTCAAGACCGGCTATCATACGAAGCGTGGTTGATTTTCCGCAACCCGACGGTCCGACGAATACAATAAATTCCTTATCTTTAATATCCATCGTGAAGTCGTTTACGGCTTTTGTTCCGTTGGGATAAACTTTGTATATGTGATTGAGTTTTACGTCTGCCATAATTACCCTCTTATTGTTTGACGGCGCCGGCCGACAAACCGTTTATCATATATTTAATCAAGAAGAAATACAAGATTACAATCGGGACGGCGATAAACACCGCGCCTGCCGAAAATCTTGCGAATTCGGTTTCCGGAAGAGACATAAGCCCGACCGCCGCCGTCCACATGTTTTTGTCTTTGAGCAGAAGCTTCGGAAGGATAAAATCGCTCCACGGCCAAGCAAATTGCGTCAAAAGCGTATATACCAAAATCGGTTTTGACAGCGGAAGAGTTACGTTAAAAAATATCCTCGCATTGCTTGCTCCGTCGATTCTTGCCGCTTCGTAAATCGAATTCGGAATAGTGTCAAAAAAGCCTTTTTGCACCAAATAGCCCATCGGAGCACCGCCTGCATATATAAGAGCAAGCCCTATATGACTATTGATGAAATTGAATTGCGTCATAAGCAAATACACGGCAACCATTCCCATAAACGACGGAAACATCCCGAGAATCAGCGCGCCCTTCATCAATGATTTTCTTCCCTTAAACTGGAAAGACGAGATGACGTAAGCCGTTAAAATAACCAAAACAGTACCCAAAAGGCTACTTATCGTGGCAACTAGCAAAGTGTTTGCAAACCACTTCGGATAGTCGTACATAACGGTGTCCGCAAACAGTGCCTTAAAAGAATCCAGAGAATATTCCGACGGGAAAAAACCATTGAAACTATATATGCTTCCGCTTGCCGAAAAACAACTCAGCACCACCCATATAATAGGAAATACGAAGATGATTGACACCAGCAACACAACGGAGTACGTGAGCAAAACGTTTGTGGTTTTTTTGAGTTTAACACTTGGTTTTTTTCTCATTTGAACGTATCCTCCCTCTTATATGCCGATGAGCGCACGTAAACCAAAAGGCTTATTGCCGAGGTGATGATAAACATAATCAAACTTATCGCAGCGCCTATTGAATAATAGTTGTTGTCAATCGACATCCTATACAGCCAGTTGATAAGTAAATCGGTGTCACTTGCAAGGAAATAGCCTTCGCTAAGGACGTCGCTTCTCAGGAAATAGAATACTCCGAAATTATTGAAGTTGCCCATAAACTGACTGATGAGAACAGGCGTCGTCGAAAAGAGAACGAACGGGAGCGTTATCTTTATGAACTGCACCCATGAACTTGCCCCGTCTATTCTTGCCGCTTCGTACAAATCGTTGTTAATATTTGACAGTATGCCCGATGCAAGCAACATTATCGACGGAACCGACAACCACGCATTGACAAGCAACCCTATGCCTCTTGCCATCCATTTGGAATTGATGCCCAAAAAATCGATGATTTTGCCTCCGTTTTGCACAATTATCTGGTTTATCGGACCGCCGTTGCTGAACATATAATGGAATACAAGTAAAGATATAAATCCCGGCACGGCATATGCAAGCACGGGAAACGCCCTCCACAGCGCCTTTGGCTTTACGCATTTTTTATTGTACAAAATTGCAAGTCCGAGTCCGAGAAAATAATTGATGAACGTTGACAAAAACGCCCAAAGTAAGTTCCACCCGAGTATTTTGCCAAACGATTGCGATAATTCGCCAACCGCAACCAATTTTCTGAAACTATCAAGACTCCAATCCACCAATTCGGGCGGCACGATTTTCCCGCCGTAGTTGGTGAATGCGATCAAAATCATAAAAATTATCGGCAAGACGTTGAATATCATTACGCCCAAAATGGGAATAACGAGTGCCGCCTTGTAAAAATTGCGGTTCATCAGCGACGACAAATCGTCTTTGAACGACGAAACTTTTCCTTTGAAAAGCAAGTCTTCTGCTCCGCGATGAGCGTCTTTTATGTTTGCCACATAGACGATTATAAGCGCAATAAGAGCAATCCAGGCAAATATGCCCATCAACAGCATAATTACCGAATCGTCACCCTTTATGCCGAGCCACGGATCTGCTTTTACCGTTCCCAAGGTGAAAAATCCGAACAAGTCCTTTATCCCGCGGAGAGCAAAATAGGTAATGAACCCCACTTCCAACAGAATATATATAAATCCCTTTATATATTGTCCGTTGACAATTTGCCCGGCTCCCATAAAGAACATCGACGCATACGTCGCCCTGCCCGACGTGGCAAAGAACTCTTTTAAGTTCTTCCGGGATTGTTTCGCTTTTTCGGAAACGTCCCGACGCTGCTTTGCGGCGTTCTCTTTTAGGTTTTTATATCTTTCTTTCAAACTTGTCATAGTTATGCAAAGGTATGAATAGCCTTGTAAATATTCGACGATATTTCTTCGATAACGCTTTGAAGTTTTGCCATATCAAAGGAACGCTTACCACATCCGTCGGTTGCGATTTGTTTGAATCCCGATGAAATCGGCGTCCAGATTTGCTTGACCGCGCTAATGGACGGCATAACTTCCAAAACGCCCGAATCGAGGTTTCTATATGTAATTTGAGACGCCAAAGACTCTGTTTGTGCAATTACGTCGCTTCTTGCGGCAACGACGCCGAGCATATCCGCACGAGCTTTCACCATTTCGTAACCCGTTGCGAATTCGACAAACTTGACAGCCCAATCACGGTTTTTGGTATAACTGCTCACCGCATATCCGTTCACGCCGCCCATAGTTTGTTGCTCGATCCACAAGTCGTTGTTTTTGATATCTTGTTGAGTGGTTATATCTCCGTCCTTTGGAAGTTTCGGGAGTCCTGTAATAACGAGATTCTCTTTCGCCTTTGCATCCGCGCTCGCCTGATCGAGTCCCTCTTTTTGATATTGAAGCGACATCTCTTTCAAGAACTGTGAAGTGATATCCGGAGTGGTTATCGTTGCAAAAATCGTTCCGTTTGCAAGCATGGGCGCACGACCGTTTGTAAACGAATCGTCAATACACTTTTCATCCATGACGCCGGCAAGCTCCCACATAATCTTTGCACCCTTCACCGCATCGCCTTTTGCAATACCTATATCCTTGTCGTCGGTGTTGTTGTTGCCAAACACGTATGCGCCGTACGAAAGCAAGTAACCGATATTGAAATATTCGTTTCTCAGCTCGATGGCATAACCGAACTTATTGCGGTCTGCCTCACGAATACCTTTGCTGTATCTGTACATTTCCGTCCAATATTCAACCATATCCGGCACGTCGTTGCCATTCTTATCCCAATCGGTCTTCCAGTTGTCGGGAAGCGCGTCTTTGCGATAAAACAGTAACGGTTGTTGAACGTTTACCGGTACTCCGCAATAAACCGTTTTGCCATCGTAATTGTATTTGAATGCATCCCATGCGTTTTGCGGGATTTTATCATAACAATCCATCTTCTCAATATCGAGCGGGATTATATGATGTTTTTCGACGTACGACATGAGAATATCGTTTGCCTGATATAATACGTCCGGTCCGTGACCGTACGGTCCGTCTTTTTCAAGGTCGCTGAACTCGTCCATATTCGCATCGACGGCTTTTACCCCTTCACTTGCATACTTTGCATTGAATGCGTCCAGCAATTCTTTGAGATATCCTTCCTTTTTTGCCGTATCGTTTTCAAGAATTCGCAACACGACCTCTTTCTCATCTTTGTCTTTGTTGCACGCCGTAAAGCAAAGTACGACCGTTGTCATCACAAGAGCAACGATCAATAACATTGTCACAAATTTTCCCTTTCTCATAATCTTTCTCCTTCTATAACAAAGGAATCGGCGTCGCCGTCCTTATTTTTATTATACTCTATCGACGGCTTTACGCCAACACCTATTTTCTTGCATCGGCGTATAATCAACCGCAAAACCTGCTCCTTGCTTGCCCTTTCAATCACTACCGCGTCGTCTTGGGAATAAATTTTTAATTTCCCGTTTTTTATTGCAGGCTGTCGTTTAAGTTTAAGCACGTCTTTGAGCGAAACTTGAAACTCGATTATGTCTTTCTCTTTCAATCTCGAAAAATCAAACGTTCTTCTGCAATCGGGATCATATTCGCCTTCGAGCAATATGTCGGTGCCATAGTACAGATTGAAACTTCCCGGCAAAAAAACCAGCGTCGCAATCGCACAAAGCAACCTGTTGCGGTCTTTGTTTATTTGCGTAAAAAATCTTGCCGTGTCGTGACTGTCCAACAAATTGAACATCATGTTGTTTGTGACGTCGCTATATCTCATATAAAGCGAATTGAGTTGTTCGGCAAGTTGCTTTTCGTCTATGCTCTCGTCACCCCAGAAGTCCATCATCCGCTTAGTGAGTGCGTAGTTCATAATGGAATCAAACTGATCGCCCCTAAGAAAACTTTCGCTGTTATGCCAGTTCTCCCCAATCAAAGCCGAATCGGTTTTTTGAGACTTTACCGCTTCTCGCGCCTTTCTCCAAAAACCGTGCGAAACCTCGTCGGACACGTCAAGACGCCACCCGTCCACGTCGCATTCCTTCATCCAATATGTCATAACGTCGATAAGATAGTTTTGCACGTCCTTATTGCACGTATTGAGTTTCGGCATATATTCACAATCCCCAAAGCACGCATAGTTTAAAGGATTTTGCTTGACTTTTTCTCCGTCTATGACAAACCAATCAAAATATTTTGACTTTTTGCCATTTTTCATAACGTCTTTAAACCGGGCAAAGTCATGGCTGACGTGATTAAACACGGCGTCCAACACTACGCGCATCCCTTTTTCATGCGCTTTCCCGACCAGCCTTTTTAAGGATTCTTTGTCGCCGAAAGACTCGTCTATACAATAAAAATCTATTGTGTCATACTTGTGGTTTGAGTTGCTTTTGAAAATCGGCGTAAGGTAAATCGCCGTTGCCCCAAGTTCTTTTATATAGTCTAAATGTTCCGTTATTCCGTCAAGATTGCCCCCGTAAAACGAAGTCGGAGTGGGCAATTCGTCCCATTTGGCATTGATTTTTGATTTTATCTTGCCTGAACCGCAAAACCGGTCAACGAAGATTTGATAAAACACCGCATTGTTCAGCCATTCGACGTTTTGCATCACGTCATCGTCGTTGATATAAGCAAACTGAAAGCTATTAAAATATGCTAAGTTAAAATTGTATGTGGAAACCAAGCCGTCCTCACAAAAGTAGTACGACTTGTCATTGTTTTCAAAGTAAAATACATACGCAAGCCTTGGATCGTCAAGACAAAGCGTCGCTTTGTAATAATCAAACTGCGCGTCGCTTGCAATCAATTGCATTTCTTGTTTGAATTGTTGTTGCGCAATATGATATTTTGTATTATACAAAACGGACAATTTGCAAATTTGTTCGCCCTTTGCAAAGCGAATTCTCAACACTATTGTTTTATGGTCCGTTGCGAAGCAATAATTGCTTTCGGGACGATGATAAATTGCTTGAATATTCATTTTTTATTGATTTTTTTTTGTTTAAGCTGTATAATTCGATTATTATGAGCAAGAAAGTCACAATGAGAGATATTGCAAAAGAGGCAGGCGTTTCTGTCGCTACCGTGAGTTACGTCCTTAACGACAAGGACGATTCGCGCATAAGCGAGGACACAAAACGCAAAATCTGGCAACTTGTCAATCTCTATAATTACCGCATCAACTTCTCGGCAAAATGTCTGAGCAGCGGCAACACCGACGTCGTAACGATATATATCGGCGACAACGACTCCTCTGCCTACAAAGCCGAAACGATGCTCCTCATCCAAAGACTTTCCGATAAGCTCGCAAGCGTCGGATATTCCTTGCAGGTTACTTTTGACAAAACCGTCAAGCGTGTCACGAATTGTGACGCAATCATTTGCTACAATACCGACAACTCGTTTTTCCGTGCGCTTGGCGAGGTAAACTTTTGCCCGCTTCTCGCACTCGATACGGTCATTCCGAACGGTGACTTGTTTTATCAGATCACAACCGATTACAACGCCGTGGCACAAAAAGCAAATTCCGTTTTCGGCACGGACAACTGGACTGCCGTTGCGGTGAAACCAAACAGCGAAGAGCTGAAAGAACGCTTGTTGCAACAATTGAATCACGTTCAGTTTATAGAAGACGATTCCCCCGTTTCGACAGAGTCGCAAAACATTGTCGTCCTGGGCAGTATGGTGTCGAAGTTTTGTCAAAAAAACGTTCCTGACGTTTTGACCATTGATTCTCATTCCGATGAAAAGATCGACAAAATCGTAGAGTGTCTTGACATCGCAATCAACCGAAAAGAAGCCGTGTCAAGCGATATACGAATCTGATTTTACACCGAAATTAGTTTTGCCCCTGCAACAAAACGTCGCAGGGGCATTTCTTATTGTTATGCCGTTGCTTGTACCTTATAAATATCGATGATACCCGTTTTATAGTTGTAAGTAACTCGATACTCGCCTGCTTCGGAGCAGCAAATGTTGCTCTTTCCTTCAACCGTGAATATTGCGTTTGCGTCGCCGGTCGTGCCGAGTTTATCCTTTCCAACCCAAAGGCCGCCTTCCTTCGCGCCGATATTATATGCGTCCAGACCGAATTCGACATCTTTTTCAAACGTCAACGTAATTTCATAAACTTCTTTATTTTCGCTGTTCGCCGTCATCTTGAATTCGTCTTTGAATTCGTGGTTCCAGCCGTTCATCGTGCCTTTGACAAAAACATCTTTGCCTACTTTTGCGATAGTCAAAACCTTGCTGTAAGAGTTGAACGTTATGTTATAAGTTCCGCTCTCGCCGACTTTGACGTTTTTGCTATTCTTGCTTACTGCCGAAAAACCTACCGAGCCGACAAGATATTCCGCATCGTATGCAAAAGCCACATTGTCCCATGTAAGTGTTTCGTCAGTTGTTTTGTGTGCGCGGACAACCAACTCTTCGTCCTTGTTGAGCACAACGTTTTCCAAGGTGTAAACGTCACCTTTTTGTATCATTTTGTATTTTGCTTGGTTTTCCGACTTTTGATAGTCACCCCAATTTCCGCCAAGTATTGTGCCATCGATGAAGTAGTTATATTCTGTTGCGTCAACCGCGCTCTTGGTTGCAGAGATAGTTTTGCTTTCGGGATCGAGAACAAAGTCATATATGCCTGCTTCTTTGGTTTTTATATTACCTACAAGTTTGCCGGTTTCATCGGTTTTCCCGGTAAACAATGCGATACTTGCCTCATCAACGTTGGTAATGTTGAAATATTGGCTGTTTTCTTTGATCTCATCGCCTTTTGTTACGGCGCCCATGAACATGAATTCTTCACCCGCTTTGAGTTGAACTTTCAACGTGTGTTTACCGTCCGCTCCCGCTACGAAACGAGTTGCCGGCGAGAAAACGTTTGCCCAGTTGGTGATTCCTGCGCCTTTGATGTAATAATTGACGACTTCTTGCACTTCAACGGGCTTTGCGTCGCCGTTACGCGTGACGGTCAGGCGGTTGTTGCTTGTATTGGAATCGGTTGTGAGAGTGAGCGTGTAATTGCCGTCTTGCTTGACGCTGATATTTTTATTTTCGTCAAGACCGGTGGCAGCTTCCATGTATTCGTCCGCACCTACAAGGTTTCTGAAAGAAGCGCGTGCGCCGTCTTTATTGTTGTAATCAAGGATACCCGTATCAAGCAACACCGTGAGTTGGAAAGCGTCGCCGACGTGCAAATCGATTTTCAGTTCAAACACGTTGTTTTTGCCCGTTACTTTGGTCATATGATAGTTGGCAAGATCATTTCCCCAACCGTTCATAGTGCCGGAAATAACCCAGTCTCTCGTGTCAACGAAACTGTTGTCTTGCCATTGCGCATACGCTTTTGCGTCTTCTTTCATCGGAGCGTCAAAATCGAATGCCTTTGCACTGGTCGGAGTAACAAACCAACCCCTGAATGTAAAGCCTTCTTTTGTCGGTGCTTCCGGCATAGTAGGCGCTTTGCCCTTTTCAACCTTTTGCGTTGACAAAACGGTTGTTCCGTCGTTGTCATACAAAGTGAGCGTTACCGTTTCCGTTTTGTTGCAAGCAACCATAGAAAGCGTCATCGCCACAATGAGCAACGCAATCGATACGATAGATAAAAATTTCTTCATAATCCCTCCTACAAAAGTAATTCAAATTTTTATGCTTAACCGTTTGCTTAATCGTTAAGCAACTTAATAATACCATTAAATTTTCGGCTTGTCAATACTCCTGCTTTTGTTTTTTCCATATACTTAGCAGGAACATCAGAAGTTCAATTATCCAATTTATATGCAAAAAGGAAACATATCGTGCAATTTATCTTATTATTAATAATGGATACCATAAAAAATAGAAAACTTTATCAAAAAGTATAACAAAACAAATATAGAAAACAAAAAGAAGACTAAGTATATTTATTATTATAGACGGTACGCTCAAATTATCGGCAAGCGTTGCATAAAACAAAAGGCGAGATAATTTTCTCGCCTTTTATTTTATGCTTATTCTAACTTAACTCTTAAACCAAAATAATCTCTTGTAAAAAACAAAACGAACTTTGAATTTTCATCAAGGTTCGTTTTATTCTTGTTTGGTGCCGGTGGCCGTGGCTTTGCACATTCGTGCAAAAGTTCCCTACGGTCACCGAACGCCTGTAATATAGCCTACTTATTAAGTGCCGGTGGCCGTGGCTGCTCTGCATTGTTCGTACTATTTATTCTTTTCATAACGCTACAATCTTTCCTGCTTAACAAACACGCTGCACAACGCCACGGCACAAACTGCTCTTTTGACCAAACAATTGCCGTAAACGTCATTTGTTTGTCTTTTGCTTGTTTGTTCCTTTTCCCCGCGAGTACACAGTATCCCGCGGGGACCCCGAATCTAGGCGGTGGGGTTCTTGCCACGGGCCGTCGGCGGCATAAAAAAATAAGACAACCAAAACGGTTGTCTTATTTTTTATGGTGCCCCAAGGCATTTCAAATCCGAACCAGACGGAGTGCAGTTGAGTTCCGAAAGGAATACTGTTTTTGTTCCGTCCTTGTAGTTGAAGGTAAAGGTTATCTTGTCGTCGTAAAGGTATATTGCATTGATAAATCCATCGATTAGCCTTTGTTTACCTTCTTTGGTTGAAATATCCAACTTCTTAAATTTCTCTATTCCAAAGCGTATTTGCTCTTTCGTAAGGAAGGGCTTTTTAATTTGCTCTTGGATTATCGTTAAATCAAGTTGGCTTTTTTCTTTTTCAAGTTCCGCAAGTCTATCTTTCGTAGAATCAAAGATAATTCCTTGCTCAATCGCTGTAATTATGTTTTTAATACGATTTTCAACGTCTTCTAATTGTAAGCGCAATCTCGGTAAGCGCGGATTTTCTTCGCCCTGTAAATCGAAAATCCTATCCACAAGATAATCAATCACGGCTTCGTCGTGAAGAAGCTCCATTGCCTTTTGAACGGCTAAATCTTCAATCCACAACTTACGTACCGTTTTCTTATCGCAAGCATGCTTTTTAGCGTTTACGCATTTGTAATAGCGGTGGACTTCCTTTTTTCTTCCCGTTCCTGCTTCACCAACCATAAGCGCGCCACATTTACCGCAGAACAATTTTGTAGTTAAAAGATAATCATCTTCCGCTTTATGACGGGCAGGTGCGTGTTTGTTTTGTGCCATACGGCGTTGTACTCTTTCAAATAAGTCTTTACTAACGATAGCAGGCACGGCATCGGGAATTACAATATCGTTATATCTAAATTCGCCTATGTACTTGCGGTTAGTAAGCATATATTGAACGATATTATAGGACATTTTCTTTCCAAGTCTTGTCGTTATGCCTTTTGCATTGAAACGGTTTACAATATCTTTAATAAGATAGCCGTCGGCATACATCGTAAACGCTTCCACAACGATAGGAACAAGCGTTTGGTCGATGGCGTGTTTTTGTTCTTCGTCTATGTAATAACCAAAAGGAATTTGCCCGCCGTTTACTTTTGCTTTTAATGCGTTTTCTTTAAGTCCACGCTTAACCTTAACGGAAAGTTCAGCCGAGTAGTATTCCGCCATACCTTCAAGCATTGATTCAAGAATAATTCCTTCAGGACCTTCGCTAATATTTTCCTTTGCCGAAACAACTTTAACGCCGTTCTTTTTAAGGATATGTTTGTAATGGGCAGAGTCGTATCTATCACGAGAAAAACGGTCTAATTTCCAAACGATAATCATATCAAAGCAGTGTTTATAACTATCTTTAATCATACGTTGGAAGTCGGGGCGATTATCCGACGTTGCCGTCATTGCACGGTCTATGTAGTTTGCAACGACGTCCACACCGATTTTATTTGCAAATTCCAAACACTCACGAAGTTGACCCTCAATAGATTCTTCACGTTGACTATCCGAAGAATATCGTGCGTATATAACTGCTTTCATTTGATTTACCTCCTATTATTTCTATTTTACCACAATAAATATGACAGTTTTGGTCAAGTTATCTTGAAATATAATCGATAATTTGCTTATAATCATTGATATTATTAGCCCATATACATTCAACACCCATTCGCATAAAATGTCTATGTACAATAAATTGGTCTTTTTTTGATAAGCCGTCTGTTAACATTAATGCAAAATGATTTTTTCCTTTAATTTTTGTTGCGCTTAATATTCTTCTTAAATTTGGGTCACTTAAACTACAACCAACAAATAAATAAAGGCTTTCTCTGTATAAATGATATTGAAGAATAGATGCCCAAGAATAAGGATTATTATATAGATTGTGATATTCTTCTTCGCTAAAAACAATGTACTTTTGGAGTAAAGGATAAGAATTCTTTTTTGTGCCATAAGGAAAGAATCCGTGCGGGTGATATACAGTTAATTTCTCATCTACGCAACAATCTTCATTGTATAGTATATTGTATGGTATAAATTCACAATCTAAAAACTGCTCCAAATAATTATCATAGTTGTATGTTATAATATTGAAGCGACGTGCTAGATAAAGTTTTTTAATAAGTGGGATTAAATGAGCGATAGTTGAATCGGTATAAGACTGATTAGGATTATATATGGAATATATTCCATTATAAAGACTGCCCATAAAATCTTTTAAATTATCTTCTGTAAACTGACCGTTAATAATAGAAGTGCCACCGATTTTATCTTGGACAGCTTTGGCGTTATCTATTTTATTATCTTTTTGTATTTCATTATAAAATGATTCTATTAATTTTGTCCATTTTAATGCGCCAAAATCCATTGACACTCCTGCACCTAAAGATAATGATAAATTTTTTTCCATTACAGTTTGAAGTAAAAGATTTTTATTTGATTCATTTTTCTTTTCAAACTCTATGAAGGTTTCTTCAGGTTCGTTTTCAGAAAATAAACCATAGTAGTCAACGGCGTATTCTTTTTTCCATTTACTAATAATTTCTTCGCCCCAAATTATAACGTTTTTTCCTTTAATCCTATTGTTTAATTCTTTAGGGTTTTTGGGGCTACCAACAATGTACAAACTAATGTGGTCATCATTAGAAGGCATCAAGTCGTCAAAAATTCTATTTGAAATATTATATTTAATTTCTACTAAAACAGGACGATTAAATGTTGAAAAACCTTTAGGCATATATGCGTCAAATCTTGCATGACCATGAACAATCAAATTTCTCACATATGAAAAATTATAATCTTCCTTAGAATATTGATTTATATCATAACAAGTAAAAATAGGTTTATTTTCTTTAATGCATATTTGCTTTAAGACTGATAAAACAAATTCTTCAAATTTTAGTGCGGTAACAACATTTGCATTCATAGGTTTCTCCTTTGTTAATTAAAATATTTTCCCCATTTTTGAGAGAAGTCGCTAGCTGTTTCAACTTTCCATTTATCTTGCGTATAAGCGACGTAACCACTACACACATATTGCGGAAAACTATTCCAATCCATATTCTTTTCTTTTAATGCGTTTTTAACAGCGACAACCGTTCTTTTTTCAACTGAAAGGTGATAAAAAGAGCAAAGTCTATCCATAAATCCTGCCATTGCAAACGATTGACGAGAGTGAAAATAATCTTTTAATTTATCTTTTGGTAAAATAATTATCCTAGCATCAAAGGCAAATGATTCTGTTGGAATATGCTTCAATTTTTTTGAAATATATTGAGAAAACATAGCGGAAACATAACCTGATATGATAGGCAGGACTTTTTCAATTCGATTTGCATAGTCATTGTTGTTTTGAATAAAATCTTTATTTATTATAAAAGAGATTTCGTCCTTAAACGAGTAAGCAAAATCTACAAAGGAACAATATTTCTTTATGTTTTCTAAAACGCGCCTCATTGCCAAATGGAAATCAGATAAAAACAATTCGTTATTGTTCTTAAATCTTGACGTCAACCCTTTACCATCAAGTCTTACAATTAAAACCTCATTTTCCTTGATAAAAGGAATTGTTGTACTCATCTCGTATTTTTCTAATTTTTCATAAGTGCTTTTAGCGTAGCCATAACTATAAGGTGGTATCTTTTGTTTGTCGTTCATATATTTATCCCTTTTATTTCTGTTCTTCAAGCATTTTCTTTAATGTTTCTTTGAGTTTTGCGTGTGCGTTGGTGCTTGGGTCAAAACACATTTCGATAAAATCTTGCATACGGTCAGAGTTTTCTAATTTAGGTTGTCCGTAAAGTTTTCCTTCAGGGTTATCCGTTCTGCCGAGAAGATAATCTGCTGATACGTCAAAGTAATCGGCAATCTTAACGAGCACGGGGTAAGACGGCATTATAGAGCCAAGCTCGTAACGAGCGAGAACGGGTTGCTTAACATCGCCAAGCGCTGTAGCAAGTTTTGCTTGTGACAACTTTGCTTTTTCTCTTAATAACTTAATTCTATATCCAATAATGTTTTCTTGCATATACACCTCTTTTTATTACTAATTTACATTATTATACTCGAAAAGTTTTCAAATGTCAATACGGTATGGGTATATTTATAAAAAATAGATATTAAAAACGGCAGATTTTTTAATCTACCGTTTTTAATAAGACTTATTTCCATTTTTTATCTTTGTAAGGAGTATCTTCTACACCTTTATCATTAAGTTTTTTAACCATACGGTCTAACGTGCCTTTCCACATTTTCTTAAACCATTTTGTTTTACCAAACCATTTTACAAGTATAGGACTAATTGCGTAATATAATTTGATAAAGGTACGACCATACCAAGTAGAGCCAAGAGTGTCATCACGGAAGCGACGTAACGTCCATACTTGCGGGCAATCATATGAGCCATAAACGCAAGTAGCAACATAACATCCACCACAACAATCGGAAGAACTAGAAGAATAACTTCTTGGATAAGAGTAGGAAGAACGTGATGCCGCTTTATTTTTTGCATCTTCGAGTGTATCAGGATACGTTCTATGTGAACCACGTACAGCATCGCATTTTTCCATATAGGTTTTTGCGGTGTAAGAGTTAGCCGTTAATAATTTATAAACTTCATCGAAGGTCTTAATGATTTCGCTTTGTAAAATCGTAAGTGCATAATATTTTAGAATATAATTTTTTAGCTCGTCTTGTCTTTTTTCTATAACGTATATTCCAAGTGCACCCATATTTGAAATGCTTGTGAGTTCTCGATTAAGATTTTCAAATAACTTTTCAGTTACATTATCAAAACGGGTTAATGCGATAAGCAAATTAGTAAATAACGTGCGGTAATTTTTTAAACGTTCGGATTTGTAGAGTAAGCGCGTTAAATCATATAAATTTTGAGATACAGACGTTCCTTTTTTTATCGCAAGAATGCGTTCTCGGTAATAATTGTACCATTCTTCGCCGTTTTTTATTAAGGCGGAAAGTATTTCAAGTATTTCAATGTGTTCGCATTCGATATCGTTATCTTTAATATAGTCAATAACGCTCGAAACTGAACTCATTTTACTTAGCTCGTAATAAGTGTTTTTTTCAATGTTATCAAATAATATATAAGTAAAACACAGATTTATAAATACGGTACATAAGTGTTCAGCATCTTCGGGATGAAGTTTTTCTAAAAGTTTTGAAAAATTTGCAAAGAATAATGTGCCGTTTTCATCCACATTATTGGCTAATTGATTACAAAAAGCCTTATATGAATAATAGAACTCTTTATTTTTGAACAAAGAATTGTTTAATCCACAAACAAACTCAATACTTGAAGTAAATAAACTTTCATCTTCCAATCTTGATGAAATCGAATCAAGAGAAGTAGCAATAGCATCGGCAAAAGCAGTAACAAATCTTTTTTTGAGAGAAGTATCCGTTGTCGCACTCAAAACCCTATAAGTCGCATTAACAGTTTTACTATTTAAGCCGTTTACAGACGAATTGATTTCATTTTCTATCTCTAACCACAAAGATTCACAGAACGCAGAAAAGATTTCGCCGTTGGCATCCACTTTTGCATAGGTTAAATCTTTTTTCAGTAGCGCAGGAGTCACTATCACACTTACAAGTTCATCAAAAACTTTACCGCTTATCTTCAATTTAGATATAGCATAATCAAAATTACGCACCAAATTAATTAGTGCAGCTAGTTTCTTTCGGGAAGAAACTGATGAAGTTATTTCAGTATCAAATACGCTTTCTAATTGTTCAACAGATTTTCTATCTTGAACGTATTTTTCTACTGTATAGAAATCGTTATCTATGTAAGTCGAAAAAAGTTCTTCAACAAATAATTTTGCATCGCTATTTATTGTTTGAATATGAACCGGCAACTCTTTTCTCAATTCAGGACGAGTTTGAAATAACTTCATTAACTCGCCTTTTGAGAACGACGATGATAACTTAAACTTCTCGAAAAGAGTTTCTCTTTTGAATTGTACTTCCATTATTTCTCTTTAACTTCCTTTTTATTGGGGTGTACGTTTATAGTAATTTTTGCTCTTTGGATAATAAGGCTATGATAACGTATTTCCGGTTGAAAAACTTTTACAACTTGACCATTGGGTTTCTTTTTATCCTCGATTGTATCCACGGCACCAAAAACTTTCTTTTCTTCATCTGTTAAATCATTATAATTTAACCCTAAATAGTTAGGGATATTCATTTCGTTTCTTAATAAAAACTCAATAAATATTTTCTCGTAGAAAAATTTTATTTGTTCAAATATCGGACTTTTATTCTTTTGCTGTTGCACTTTACAATAAATGTCATATATTTGGTTCGCAAAATCTTTTAATTGTGCGGTTATTTTAATTCTTTCTTCTTGTTTTGCATTTGCTAATTTTTCAATAGAAGGAAGAAAAGTATTCCCCTCAAATACTATTTTTCTAGAAAAATCTTTTAACGAAATACTTTCAGGCGAATCAATTAATTTTACTGTCCATCTATCACTATTTTCTTGAAGATAATTTTCCGCTTTAACATTAAAATCTTCGTCTTTTAAAAGAAATAAAATATATAAACGCAAATGTTGAGCATCTACGTCTTTAGGATAATATTCCAAAAACGATATTATTTTTTCATAAGCAGTTACAATTTTGTTTTCTTCTAATAATGTAATAGCCTCATTGTAATTGTTAAAGCGTGAAAAATAAACGCTTTCAAATTCCTTTAATGAATAACGGCAATATTTACATTCCGTAGAATTTATGTTGTTATCCGTCCCACATAATGGACATTTATATAGCGTATAGTCGTTTTTTCGACTAATTGCTTGCGCAGAAAAATAATCAAATTGTCCCATTAGTCTTTGCTCACTCTTCCTTTGAAGTTTTTAACTTTATCGCTAATTTCCTTAACTCCCGTTTGTTCAAGTAAGGACAACAATCTATGAGAAGTGCTAATCAATCTATCAGAAATTTCTTTGCATTCTTCATCAGATTTATTTTCGATTTCATCCCAATCAATGGTATTTAAGAACAGATTTACCGTTCTAACTTCTTGAGCAATAGCGTTACTTAAATAAGAATCATTAATTGTACGTTGCAAATTCTCTGCATCTTGTAAAATATCCGTAATATGCTTAACCCAAAGAATAAGCCACACTCTCGGATTAGAGCGAACCTCTAATGAACCTTTGAACCCTTTTAAATGTTCATAACGCTCTTGTGCTTGTTTATAATCTTTTCTATTTAAAGCTCTTTTACCAAAGAAAATCTCGTCTTCGATTTTAGAAAGATTAATATCCTCTTGTTTTGCTGATAATTCTCTTATTTCTTTTTCTATTTCATCAAAATCTTCTTCCGTTAAATCGCTAATAAAACTTGGAAGTTCGCGCACAAGTGTTTCGTACTTATTGAGAGCATCGGTATAATGGTTTTTATCAGAGTTCGCAACGGCTTCATTGAGCTCACGAGTGATATTTTCTTGCCTTGCAACAAATTCAGCCTTTGCTTCACCGCGAATGTTTTCAATTTTATCGTAGAATTTTTCTTCAATATCCATAAGGGTGGAGTCGTCCATATCTTTTGTTTCTGCATAAACAACTTTACCCTTAATTTCTTTATTATTAAGCAATACTTTTAAGGTAACTTTTCCTAATACGTCAATTTCGGTGTTTACAGTTACTCGACTACCGAGTGGAGTATTTTCAGGCACGTCAATAATAAGACTATAAATTTCGCGATAACCTTCTTTAACGGGGAGAATGATTTGTTCGCGACTATATTCGTTAATCTTGAAGTTGTGGCTTGCTGAACAAGGAAGTGCTTCGCCTTTATTTACTAACGGATAATCTTCCATTTCTTGTCTTTCCAAATCAACGATTTCTATACGGATAGTTTCGTTTTGAACAGGTGTAGGAGCAATTAAATTGTTCTTTTCTACAGATTCCGTTATATTAGCAACTGTATTATCTCCAAAATAGAACTTATATTCTAATTTTTCATAAACACCATCAATATCCGCGGAGAAAGTTCCGTCGCTTTGAATAGTTGCTTGAATTTCTTTTCCGTTAGAAATAAGCCCGACTGTATCAACCTTCCCTTTGATAAGTTTACCCGACACATTCATTGTCCCGTCAAACATATATGGAGCGTTAATCTCAACGACAATTCCGTTTTCCGCATCTTCAATTTTCATAGGCTGAGTTGCTGCAACAATGCCTGCGCCATATCCAACTGCCAAGTCGGGGTCTGCAATAATCAACTCTTTAATCATTCCGCTATCAACAAATTTTTCTTTAACAGCATTGCGAACGTAAGGGATATGGCTTGATCCACCAACCATTAAAACGCCCGTAATTTCAGAAAGCTGTCTGCCGCTTGCAACAAAAGCATCTAATGCTTTTTGACATTCGTTAAAACTGTCGATTACGATTTTATCACGTATAAGTTCTTCAAATTTTGCTCTTGAAAAATCTTCAATAATAAGGTCAACCCCTGAATTGTCCTTGAATACGTCATAATAACTAATAGTGTAAGTATCATTTTGAGAAAGATTTTTCTTAACGTTTTCTGCCGCAAGAAGTAAAGCGTTATACTTATGTAAATCTTCCTTTTTGGTTAAGTCTAAATCAATATCATAGCCTAAATCATTATTAAGGACATCAATAAAGTAACGAGCGAGAAGGTTGTCAAAGTTATCACCACCCAAGAAGTTGTTACCGGCAGTAGCCAAAACAACGGGTATGTTTTCTATTTTTTCGATAATAGAAACGTCAAACGTCCCACCGCCTAAATCGTACACCATAAACACACCGCTATTTACGTTGTTTTTAACGGTATAATTTATAGCCGCTGCAGTCGGCTCTTCTAAAAGCATTAAAACCTCTAAACCTGCAAGTTCTCCCGCTTTGCGAGTTGCATCTTTTTGAGCGATAGAGAAATAGGCAGGAACGGTTATAACGATTCTGTCATAAATAACATTTTCTGCTTTTTCCACTTGCTTATTAAGCATTTCCGCACAATATCTTACGATTTCGGCAGATATTTCTTCAGGAGAATAATTCTGACCATTTAAAACGGCAGGTTCTTCTTTACCCATCATCCTTTTGATAGAACGAATTTTTTCTATATGGGGATTATTTTTAGGCGCAACACCCACGATAAATTTATCGCCTTTCTTAGCTACTAACGACGGAATCGTTTTAAGTTTTCCGTCTTCGGGGCAAAAACTTGCACCGTTAATAAAAACGGACGGGGTGCTATTAGTTGTTCCTAAATCAAGACCAAACGTTTTGTGTATAATCATTTTATTTATCTCCTTTTCCTGTTTTTCTAATGGTTTATGTACAATTTTACTCTCATCTAAAGATTGATTTTCGTCATCTTCACCTACAATGGCGCATATTTTTCTTATAATCTCTTCTTCATTATCATCGGGGTAGAAACCATAATTATAATGTGCACTTTCACCCCAACGGCATAAAGCAAATTGATTTGGAACCATACTGTACTCTGCGGTAAAATAATAATTTTGTTCTTTCACTAAAATTACTATATAGGCACAGTCCGTAACAGAGATAGGCATAGCGGAGGTCGTAAATCTATATTTCAGGGCATTTATGCCACCAATCTTAATAAAGTCAATTTTATATGATACAAATTCAGATAAGCACGCTTTTTCAATGGCGGTATCAATAATTTGCGTTGCACCAAAATTGTTTTTACCATCAATGATTCGTTTTAACAAATCAGAGTCGTAATTAAATATCATATCTTTAAGTATTTGATGCTGAAATTTATAATAGGCTCGCATTTGTTTTAATCTCCCGTAAAAACGGCCATTATTTTTTACATTGAATTATCTAATACGTGTACTATAAAAAGATTTTTTTACATCCATTGATGTGTCTAATGTACTCCTATATGTTTCATTTGACTAAATCGTAAAAAAAATGTATAATATTATTAGTATTTTTCAAGAAAAAAAGGATTTTGACGATTTTTATCGTATATTAAATATAGAGAAGTTCATAGATTAGATAATTCTACGTAGAAAAGCGGCGAGCGTATAACCCGCCGCTTTCTTGTGCATTTCGGCACGCTTATAATAGTAATTTACCAAGCCTATTCATCATCTCCGTCTTGTGTTCGAGCATAGAGTGAGCGTAGCGTTTTAAGGTTATCGTAGGGTTTTTATGCCCTAAAATTTCCGATAGCGTTTTAATATCCATTCCGCACTCTAAAGCGCGCGTTGCAAACGTATGACGAAGAGAGTGAAAGCCTTTATGCGGTAATTTCAAACGTTTTAATAATAGTTCGAAACTCTTTTGATAAGAGCGAACCTGCGCACCATGTACGCGTTCACTACAAACAACGTAGTTTCCGCTTGACGATTTCTTATACTCTCTTAATCGTGAAAGCAGTTGCTTGGGTAAAGGAATAACACGTTCTGAAAAGTCCGTTTTTGGCGTGTCTATAACCTTAACGTATTTACCGTTTTCCCAACTATCGTGGCAAGATTTAGAAACAGTTATAATACCTTTTTGTAAATCTACGTCATCCCACGTAAGAGATAGAAGTTCGCCAATACGTAAGCCCGTGTAAAGACAAAGTACCACGCCGAACAATTTATTTTTCTTCTTTTCAAAGATATATTGCTCGATTTTTCGTTGCTCTTCTTTAGAATAACAATCTACTTGTTTTTCTCGCCCCTTAGGACGCACGATAGCTGCGGTAAACTCTTTATCCGCAACACCGAGCAATAAAGCGCGCCGTAAAGAAGATTTCAACACGGAAATAATGCCGTTTACGGTGTTTGCAGATAGACCTTTTTCAGATAAATCCACAGTAAAACGTTGCAAAACGGTTGCCGTTAAATCGTTAAGTTCAAACTGTCCAAGCGCGGGGAGTATATGTAGTTCTATTTGCCTTTTATATTTCTTGTACGTTCTAATTTTCGTAGTGGGCTTGACGTACAAAGCAAGCCACTCGTTTAACCAATTTTTATATTTCAATAGTTTACCTCCGTTTGTGTTTTGCCCTCCCCGTTATAGGGGAACGGCTTAATTATTTTTAACCGTTTTTTTATTTCGGGATACGAAAACGGTCAAAACCCGTCCGCCGTTCCTATATTTCATTTTACTATTTTCTTTTCCTTAATCGGCGGTTATCTCTATGTAATCAATGAGATTCTTTATTTTGTTTTTTATTTAGTTGTGATTTTTGCCTTTCGGCTTGCCATTCTTCAAATTCCTGCTTACCTTCCTCCGTTTCAAATAGCTTTTGAATTGCGGGCAACAACGCCCTTGCAAGCGAATCGATTTCAAAGTCAGGGATTCCCGTGTTGTTCTTGCGCTTCCTCGGCATCTTCTATAGCGTTTTCCTCCTTCTCGTTTATTTGCTCCAATAGTATTTGGAGCGGTTTTCTTTTGTTTGTTCCACTTGTTCTTGTCTCTTTTCTTTTTCGATTTCCTGCTCGATCTCTCTTAACCGATTACGCGGAAGGGAAACGGGCGCAACGAATAAGTCTATGAACGATTGCATTACCGACGTCGCTTTGAAGAACGTCCTTGCATACGCTTCCGGCTCGTGTTGCCTGACGGCGAGCATTGCAATCTTGGCAACTTCCGCTTTCCTCTCAAATCCTTTTGCCTTTTGATACTCTTTGAACAAGTCTCCATTATCCTTGGCAAGACGAGCGTTTTCACTTACAAGTCGTTTGTTCTCGATGGTCAAAGCGATTACTTGTTCTTTCAATCCTCTTTTGCCGTGGGCAACGTCGCCGTTCTTGGCTTCTTCTAACGTTTGACTATAATCTGCCTCTTTGTCTCGTTCGGCAATGAGTTTATCTCGTTCGATTCTTGCTTGCTCCGTCTGTCGGATCGTCCTGTCAAGATATTCTCTTGCCGTGGCGTTGGCTTCTTTTAAGTCCTCATTCTCGGCTCGCGCGTCGGCTGTCGCTTGCTTTACGACTTTGTGATAGGTTTTCGGATCGACATGCTTGGCTGTGCTTCCGACTTTACCCCGTGACAAATTCCACTTCTTACCGACTTCTTCATATACGGCGGTTTGCAATTCCGCTAATTTCCCGTCAAAGTAGTATTTAGCACTCAATCGGTTGTCGGGGGTGATCGGCACGAAGTTGATATGCAGGTGCGGCGTTGTTTCGTCCTTGTGGACAACGGCGGAGATGATGTTTTCTTCGCCGTATCTCTTCTTAACGAAGTTCACGCAATCGGTAAAGAATGCACGTTCGACTTCCAACGGCATACTGCCGAAGAAATCTTTGTCCGACGTCATCACGAACGATACCATCTTGATCGCGTCGTCTTTGACTTTCCGTTTCACGCCTGCTTGCCTGATCCGTTGGTTGATAAACTCCGCATAGCCTTTTTCGGGCGGTGGGATCATGTGATAGTTATTCTTTGTGCGGCTCGTGTCAATCGTTTCCTTTCCGATGCGGACGTAGCCCTCTTGCCGTTCGTTCTCCAAAGCGACTTTGGCAATATCTGCTTGCGGATATTTTTTCATGTTCAGCACGATATAAGATATAATGGTTTCCTCCTGTAGATTTCGTTTTTTTGTTGCGCGAAATAGGTGTGTAGAAACAATCATCCCGACTTTGTTCGGTGGACAAAAAGCCTCGCAGAGCCTACGACCAAACAACGTTTGGTGTAGTAGGCTACACCTATTTCGCTTCATCTCGTTTTGCTTGCAATTTGCTTTCCAAATAGGTCATTTTGCAATCACTTCCACAAGCGTTTAACGACCGCTTGCAAGTCATCCTACAATCATATCAATCACCGTCCTTGTTATATTTGTCCCTTCACGTAAAAGGGTTGTTTTCCACAGACAACAAAAAATGCCGCTGAATATAGAGCGGCATTCATACGATAAAAAAGGAAGTCCTATCACAGAACTTCCTTATTTACAAATATTCAGTTGTGAATGGGGAGAGATTATTTTACCCTCCATAATATAGCCATAACGGCGTTAAAAAATCGTACCCCCTGTAAAAATGACCTAATTTCCTCCGAAAAGCGCCTTTAACAAGCGCAGTTCAAGCGTTTCTTCTTGGGTTCGTTTCAGAAGTTTGTGCTGTTCCTTTTTGCGCTTTCGCGCCTCTTTGCGTCTCAGGCGTTTTCGTTCTTTTCTCGCTTCCATTGCTTGCTGATGCAATTTTTCAAGGTTATCTTCTGCTTTCAGAATAAGTTTACGGACGGCTCCTTCGGTAACGCCCATCTCATCGGCAATACGGACTTTTTTCATATTCAAATACTTGAACATAAAATACGCTTGCGCTTGGCGCGGAGTCAGTTTTGCTTCTAATCTAAGTTGCTGACGGTCGAGCCTTTCTTGCTCCAAGCGTTCGTTCTCTGCATCACGCTCGGCTTCTTCCTGTTTCTCCCAAATCACTTCAATATCCTCATCTGGATCGGGGAAGTCAAAGCCGTCTTCCAACATTTTACTTAAAGAAACCTGCCGCCGTGTTTCTTTGCGATTGACTTTTTTCTCGTATTTTTCTATTTCCGCAAAAACTTCGGCAACGTCATCTTCGACTTCGATATTTTCTATATGCCCATCGGCAAATTCGTAAGTAATTGTTTTCATAGTTGTATTATACCACAAAAGTGTGCAAATTTCAATCCTTAATGCCGATAAACACGCAAAAACGAAAAAAGCGACGGAACGTGAATCCCGCCGCTCTTTGTGCTTATTTTAGCAGAAAAGTAAATCCGAACCACTCACTCGTAACGAATACTTGGTTCGGATTATACTGACTTGGTGCCGGTGGCCGGACTCGAACCGGCACGGTATCGCTACCGGTGGATTTTGAGTCCACTACGTCTGCCAATTCCATCACACCGGCACAAATTGCTAAATCATAGTAGCACAACAATTTTGTTTTTGCAACTGATTTAGCAATTATTTACTAATTATTTTGCGGCTTCCGCTGCTCTCTTTTTGGCGTCTTCGATAATCTTTGCGCTGAGAGTCGACGGGACTTCCTCATAGCGGTTGAAGCTCATTTTGAAGCGACCGCGACCTTGCGTCATGCTGTTGAGGTCGGTTGCGTAACGGAACATTTCCGCCATCGGGGCTTCCGCGGTCAGGACCATCTTCTTGCCGACGGTATCGGTGCCGATAATTCTGCCGCGACGTTTGGTGATGTCGCCCATGATATCGCCCATATAGCTGTCGGGGATCGTGATTTTGACGTCCATAATCGGTTCAAGGAAGCAGGGATTCGCCTTCATGCAGGCTTCGTTGTAGGAAAGTTTTGCAGCGGTGATGAACGCGATTTCCTTACTGTCGACGGGATGGTATTTGCCGTCGAACAACGTTGCTTTGAGGTTGACCATCGGATATCCTGCAAGGACGCCGTTTTTGATTGCTTCGCGCAAGCCTTTTTCGACTGCGGGAATGAACTGTTTGGGGACTGCGCCGCCGACGATAGCGTCAACAAATTCGAAATCGCCGTCTGCCGCGCCCGGCTCGAACTTAATGTTGACAACGCCGAACTGCCCTGCGCCGCCCGATTGTTTCTTATGTTTGCCTTCGGCTTCGGCGGGCTTGCGGATTGTTTCGCGATATGCGATCTTCGGGTCTGCGAGTTTCGCCTCGACGCCGAATTTATTTTTAAGACGCGCGCAAATGATTTGGAGTTGCGATTCGCCAAGTCCGCTCATAAGGACGTCGCCGGTGACCGCGTTCTTTTCAAGTTTGAACGTGCTGTCTTCTTCGAGCATACGGTTAAGACCGTTGATGACTTTGTCTTCTTCGCCGGACTTCACGCTTGTTACCGCAAGGCTGATAACAGGTTCGGGGAAGTCGATGGGGGCAAATCTGATTTTGGCGTCGGGCGCGCAAAGGGTGTCGCCGATGTTGGTGGACACGAGTTTCGCAAGAGCGCCGATATCGCCTGCCACGAGTTCGTCCGCGGCTTCTTGTTTTTTGCCTTTAAGGACGTAAAGCGAGCTTGCTTTTTCGGGTTTTTCGGAGCAGGTGTTGAGCATCTGGTCGCCGCTGTGTAAAACGCCCGAATACACTTTGAAGTAAAGAAGTTTTCCGACGTACGGGTCGGCAACCGCTTTGAATACCTGTGCGGAGAACGCTCCGTTTGCGTCGCAGGCAACGTCTTTTCCGTCGACGGTCTTTTTGACGTCGCGAACGGGTGACGGCATGAACTTGCAAATCTTATCCATAAGGTTGGCAACGCCGACGCTGGTGGTTGCGTTTCCTGCCATCAAAGGCATAAGGCTGTCGTTAAGGATTGCCTGACGTACGCCTTTTTCAAGCTCTTCCGCAGTGAGTTCTTCGCCCTCGAAGTATTTTTCGATAAGAGCGTCGTCGGTTTCCGCCGCGAGTTCGACAAGTCTGCCTTTCAGTTCTTCGACTTCCGATTTCATATCGGCGGGAACGTCGATTTCCTGTTCGGGTGCCGAAAGTTTGTATGCTTTGCCGGTAAGGATATCAACCCAACCCGTCATCTTGCCGCCTTCGATAACGGGCAGTTCGATGGGCAGAACCTTGCTGCCGAACGCCTGTTCGATTGCGTTGTAGGTGCCGCGAAAATCCGCGTTGTCCTTGTTGACCTGGTTGATGAAAACCATTGCCGGGACTTTTCTGTCGGTGCACATTTCCAGCATCTTTTCGGTGCCTACCGAAAGAGAACCGCTTGCGCTCGTAACGATGATCGCGCTGTCCGCAACGGAAAGTGCCGAAACGACCTCGCCCTCAAAATCGAAGAAGCCGGGGCAATCCAGAATGTTGATTTTGTTTCCTTTCCAGTTTGCGTACGCGACTGCGAGGCTTATCGAAATTTTTCTGTTGATTTCTTCGGCATCGAAGTCCATCGTAGTGTTGCCGTCTTCGACCTTGCCGAGGCGGTCGATGCTTTTGGCGTTGAATAACATCGCTTCGGCAAGCGAAGTTTTGCCCTCGCCGGAGTGGCCGATTAAAGCGATATTGCGAATCATATCAGTTGTAACCTTGCTCATATTTTACCTCTTAATTGGATTTTAGTATCAAAACGCTTTCTATTATAACTTATATAAGGCGATATGGCAAGAAGATTTTTTATATTTTGAATTACGAATTTTATCGTTCTGCTTTGTTTCGGTTGTATGCGTCGAAATCCGAAAACGCCGTCAGATATTTTATGAAACTTTTCTTTCCCGAAAACACAATAAACAAATTGCCGCCGCGACGGGTTTTCCGATAATTTGCGATGAGAACGCTTTTCGTCCTGTTTGCGACTCCCCGTCCGCCGTCGTACGTTTTGCAGGACAAAAACTTTTCAAGATACAAATAGTGCGTGCATCCGAGCACCACCCTTTTGCGGCTTTCGGAAACGAGCGCGCACGCAATATCTTTTCTTATTTTTTCGCAGAATACCGACTCTTCGATAATTTTTGAAAGGCTTGTCGTATCGGCGGTTTCAAAGGAATCGTTTTTTATGTTTTCGTATGTGAGCGGCGTTGCGAGAAGGAGCGGTTTTTCCGCGCCGCTCAAAGCGTTTTTAAGTTCGGGCTCCGTGCCGATTATCGGCTTTGAAAATTCCCCGCGAAGTTCACCGATACACGTTGTGGTCGCGGTGTTGCAGGCGATGACGACTTCGTCGCAACCCGCGTCGAAAAGATAACTCACGCCCGCTTTTACGGCGGCGTAAACTTCCCTGCGCGACCTACTTCCGTACGGCGCGTTTAATGTATCGGCGAAGTATAAGATATTGACGTCCGGCATAACCCTGAAAATGTACGAACAAATTGTTAATCCGCCTATTCCGCTGTCTAAAATACCGATTTTGTGCATATATGATTATATGCTCATAAGTCGGAATCAGTGCGTTTTTCCCTGAAAAGTTCCGTTTATCGCGTCTTTTATTATTTCGGCGGCGACGGTTGCGGCGGCTTCGGAATCCTTCGGACAATACAGCGCCGATACGTTTTCTTTCAATATTTCGTGCGTGATTTCGTACTTTTTGGCAAGGCTTAATCCGCCCGATTTTTCAAGTGTATCGAGTACGATTTGCCTTGCGTAAACGCACGTCGGGACGCCGATTGCAATGACGGGTACACCCACGCTTTCAAAGTTAATTTTGTCGCGCCCCGCCTGAGTCGCGCTGCCCGGTTCGAGCCCCGCGTCGGTCAACTGAAAACTTCTGAAAACTCGCATAGGTTTTGCGGTTGCGAGCGTGTCCACGACGATGACGAGATTGGCTTTCGTCTCCCGCGCGACCGCCCTTATTATCGTCGCACTTTCAAGCCCTGTCATCGCGTAAATTCCCGTCGAAATCGCATACATTTCGGTCTTTCCCGCGGTTTCGATATTGTCGGCGGTTTTCGGGCCTATCGCGTCCGCCGCGACGTATCTGTTGCCGAGCCCCGCCACGAGAACGCGCGGTCTTTCCCTGAACGCCTTTGACGACAGATTTCGGATTGCGTCCTTTACCGCCGCCGTCACGTCCCTTTTCACCGACGGATACGCCACGTTTTTTTCGGCGTCGACGGTGATATATTTGCCTTTATCGCGGTTCAATGCGCGGGATTCTTCGTCTTTTTGCACGCAAGTTACCCTGACGGTTACGTTTTCGCCGACTCTTTTTTGCGCGGTTTTTACGTCGATTTTCAAAAAATCCGCGCTTTCTTCTGCCATATCGAGCCTGAAATTGCCGTTTTTCATAAAAATATTATGCGAAAAATTCAAAAATTGTTGCTTTTTTCTTGCCAATTCTTTTTCTTTATGTTAGTATTTATAGGCACATTAGTTGAAAGGAGATTATTGTTGTGCCTAACATTAAATCACAAGTAAAGCGCGTAGAAGTCAGCGCAATCGAAAACGCAAGAAACAGCGCAAAGAAAACCAAAGTTAAAAACGCAATCAAAAAATTCAATGCCGCAGTCGAGGCAAAAGACCTTGCAACCGCAGAAGTCGCATATCGCGCCGCAATCGGCGAAATCGACAGCGCAAGAGTCGACGGCATTTATCATATCAACACCGCTTCCAGAAAAAAAGCGACGCTTGCTCGCGCTCTTGACGCTTTGAAAGCGGAAGCCAAACCTGCCGAAGCCGCACCTCAGAAGAAAACCACCAAAAAGGCGGCAAAGGCTGAATAATTTTCGATACAAAGTCTTTTCGACGTATTGACGTCAAAAAGACAAACATTGGGGCAACCTTAGGGTTGCCTTTTTCTATTTGGAAAAATCGCGGCAAAATATTATTTTTGCATTAAAAAACTCTTGCACTTTCGCAAGAGTTTTTGTTTTCGTTATGTTTTCGTTATTTTGACCAGAGCGTGTTTCCTTCCGTGTCGATCGTCGACCATTTGCCGAACTCCTTCACCTTTGCCCTGCCGTTTTCAAAAGCCGTCGCAGCGTCGTATTTTGCGGGAAGCACGACGTTTCCTTCCTTATTGATATATCCGCACTTCTCGCCCTCGAAAAACACCGCAAGCCCTTCCGAGAAGGACATTGCACATTCGAATTTCGGCTCGATAACGTAATCGCCTTTCGTGTCGATGTAGCCGAACTTTCCGTTGTCGTCGACGCACGCCACGCCGTCTTTGAAACAAAACACCTCGTCAAAGCGCGGCTCGATTACCGTTGTCAATCCGTTGGAAAATCCCCATTTGCCGTTTTTTGAAATTTTCAGCCATTCTTCGACGGGCAACTCGACCTTGGGACGTTTTTCCTGTTGCGGTTTTTGTTTTTGTCCGTTTTTCTGATTTTGTTTGGAATTTTGGTTTTGCGGTTTGGAAAGTCTGTTGTCCTGCTGAGCGCACTTCCCGCGGTCGCGGTTTTTCTGCTGCCGATTATCCCTGTTTTGCGGTTTTTCGCCGTGCGGCACGCCTTGCGGTTTTGCATCGGGCGATCTTCCGGCGGATTTTTCCTGCAAATTATCCTGTTTCTTTTGTTCGTCGGGTTTTTCTTCCTTGACGAACGGCAGGAAATCTATACCTTTTGCGTTTATCGCTTTTTTGACTGCGATAAGGTGTTTTTTGTTGAACGTCTGCACGCGGAACATATCCCGTTCGGTACGACGCGCGATGTCGAACACCGTGTTGAACCTGTTATTTTTCAAAAGAACCAGCGTTTCTTCGGGAAGCCCCAGCGACTCGATCGGCGCGGACAAAACTTCCTTATCGCCCTTGACCTCGACCTGCGGCACGAAACGGCGGTGTCTTGATTTATTATTATTTGCCATATTTTACCTCGCAAAATATTTTAACACATCGGACGGCATTTTTCAAGCGACTTTGACATCATTTAGCAATTGACTTATCATATATTCTTATTTATGCGAAAGAGAGTATTAAACCTTATTATATTTTTTGTTGTTGCAGCCGCGGGGCTTTCGGTTTTCTGCGGTTTTTCGGGCTCGGTTTCGGTTGCGGACGCCGCCGATTCGTGCGAATACGCCGTTATTTCCCCCGACATAAACAAATATCTTTATCTCAATAATCCTGCGCTCGTGGCGATTCGGGACGACGTCGTCGCGGTTTACGACAAGGACGAAAACAAAATTTTCACGGCGGGCGGCG
>OHFC01000061.1_pt1 | contig 45265 bp, 30 predicted proteins | sample 1567421 | NCBI WGS metagenome assembly OHFC01 (sample SAMEA3879600, study PRJEB24766) | human gut metagenome | biome: human-associated habitat; feature: feces | place: USA | collected 1985/1987 | reverse complement strand
TCAAACGAAAAATGGTCTTCAGCGACCTGTGCTTCAACTAAATTGCGGAAGAACCGATTTGGTTGACACCAAAAGGAACCGTCGTACGACTACCGTCATCAGCAACCCAACTCATAGAGCGGATATCCAACTTCACCTTTGAGCTGTCACGAAGATTGAAAGGCTTGTAACTGTAATCTACCGACTCATAGTCGAATTTCTCGTTCCTGATTCTTTCTATTTCCTCTGCCTCAAGGACAGGTGAATAGAAATTATACGGCGCTTTCAATATATTGAAGAGAATACGATTCGAATACTCCACCAGTGAACTTGCCGAGGCAACCTTCTTGGCTGCGGTTGACTGAACAGCATCGGCCATGTCCACCATGAGAGTCTTAAGAACCTTATCAACCTGCTCTGATTGATTTGAGAGAGCTTTTCTCGTCTCGTTCAAATCATTGAACCTCTTGATGTCACCATCAAACTGATTGGTATCAAATACATTGAAGATAGGTGAGCCGTCAACTGTAGTGGCTGCATGTTCCTTTAAGAATTTGGCGTACTCTGTGTCAGGGAATACGACAGGCAGTTCAACATTATATTCCTCAATATTGCCGAGACTGTATGATATAGTTCTTAGCGTGCGGTCAAGTTTTCCGAAATAGTCATTAAAATTGACTTTCTGGATTGACTTTGACAAATCCCCTGTATTTATAGATTCAGGCTCTGAAGAACCTTCTACGATAGGTGCACTCTTGGACAGGTCCTGAAGATTTGCAACAGCTTCATTTATAAGTTCATTCTGCTTTATGACCTGCAATGTAAACTTCTCATTTCCTGTCACGCCGCTTTGGTCAACAATAAAACTCTTGTCGTTATAGGCAACCCTCTTGGCCACAGGAACATAGGCGACACCCAACTTGGTAACCCGATAATCTCGGAAGATATCCTTATGTGCCTGCTTGAACTTGGCGATGTCTCCGTTCTGTTCATCAATAAGAGCCTCGAACTCTTTAACTTGAGAATTCTTGATGAGCGCAACAATCAATCCTACGAGAGTCCAACAGAAGACCCAACCGATAGTACGGATTGTTTTGGCCTTCCCCATGTCTTCGTTGTATTTTTTTATCTGGTATTCAGCATTCTTGATTTTGTCCTCATATATCTTCTCTTCATTGACAATCTTCTCTGCCGCTGACTTATAGTATTCATATAAGACTTTAGCCTGATCCTGATATATATTTGCGGAGTCATTAAATATCTTTCCTTCCATATTTCAACAAAAGATTAGTATTGTTTTTTACGTAACTCAATGATTGACATGCATTCTTCAAACTCTTCATTGATAATATCTGGAGATTGGGAATTGTGCTCAATCTGGCTGGCAATAAGCTGTATCTTTTCAATGAGCTTATTGTCAAAAGCAACAGCAGACGGTTTATCTGAGGCCGTGATGAAGCGGACATTAGCTCTAAGCCTGCCGATTGCATCCTGATATGATTCCCCTTTAGACAATTTACTCTGCATTTCAAGCAAATCAATCTGTGTTGTTATTTCCTTCAATCCGACTTTGCGTGCTTCGATATCTGAGATTACCTCATTCACGTTATTCTTGACCATTGAGCCGATGAAGAAGAACAGGAGAAGAACAAACAACAGTGTAATGTGTCCAATCAGACAAATATTGAAGCTAAATTCAAAAACGATTGAGCATACGATCAGACCGAGTGCCAGAGGTGTGTAAACCCAAACACCGAACCATTTAAGTCCATAAGCAGAATTGGTTTGGGCAACCTTATCCACGGGACCCAAAATATCTGCTGTTCTAAGGAAAACGACAGCATATACCAGACAGGTCGCTATCAGATTAAGATAAAAGAGTTTCTCTTCCTGAACTTCTTTCAAAAAGAGCAGATAGGCAGCGATTATGATTCCCAAACCTCCAATCAGGAATAGGATGCTGATTATTTTAGATGAATTTTTCATAGAGTTTATTTTACTTTCATTCCACAATTAGGACAGAAGGTTGTGCCTTTGGTATTTGCTCCGCAACGTGGGCATTTCTGTTCAGAGAGAGGTCTGCCGCAATTAGGACAAAAAGCAGTCCCGGGAGCAACTGTTGAATGACAGTTCGGGCATACATTTCCAACATTAGGAGCAAGTTGCGTTCCGCACGTGACACAGCGCGTAGCGCCCATATCATTGTCTGCACCACATTTAGGGCAAGGATTATACTGTTTGCCACAATGAGGACAGAACCGGTTGTCCGTCGTATATTTCCTGCTGCACTGGGCACAATATACCTCACGGATCATTGGTTGTGCCGGGGCAGGGCCAGCCGGCTGAGGGTTACCTGCAGGAGCAGGAGTCGGTTGGCTGTAGTTAGGGTTCATGATGCCGGCATTTGCCCCGCCACCCATACCACCAAACATTCCGGCCATCATGACAGCGCCCAAGATACCGCCGCCCTGAGAATTGTTCACTGCCTGCTGCGCAGTTTCAAACAATTTGCCCTGCTGCCAAGTGTGACCGCTGATCTTCTGGGCAGTCTGCTGGTTTATTGCTTCCTGAGCAATTCGGCCGGCCTCTGTGGACTGGTCCACGCCGATAGTGGTAACATAGAACTTGGATAAAGAACAGCCGAATTCTTCAAAGAATGAATTGAGATCAGGTGAAAGAATATTGGAAATATCATCCAAATGGGCGGAGATTTCATTGATTCCGTACTTATTGGCAGCAAACACCTTCGTGATAAGACTCTTTGTCTTTGCTGTCAATTCTCCACGTAACTGTTCTGTAAAGTGGTCTGCTGTCACACGGACTTCACCTTCACCATTTGCCGGATAGCCTAATGCCAACTGAAGAATCAAACGCTCTGCATCTGAAACGGTTATGCCATACTTGCCGTGAGCTTCAATAGGAATCTGAGCCTGGAAAGTCTGATCATAGATCGGAAAATCACCAATGCCCCAATCGATATCCTTTGGTGTAAGTTTATTGACGAACCATACCTGTACTGTAAAAGGATTTTCACCCCCAAAAGGAATTCCATAAAAAGCCCGGAGGATCGGATAGTTCGGTGAATCCATGTCATATTGACCAGGACCGAACTTCTGGGATCGGGTTCCATTAACAATTACAACAGCCTCTTGCGCTTCGTTTACCTGAAGTTTGGCGTACTTGCTGATATTCTGCTTTGCATGACGATACGCAAGGACGCCAATCTCCCCATCCCACCGAATGAAGTCAATGATTGATTTTTTCATAAATAAGAATATATTTTAGCGTTATGTTTTTTCAGCGGCCCGATAAGTATTAACACTCATCGACTTACAAATATAATAAATTCAGTATTTTTTCTGTAATTTTACAGCAGAAATTATGTGGAAATGACAAAAGTGCTTTTTGTGTGCCACGGAAATATATGCAGAAGTCCGATGGCTGAGTTTATAATGAAGAAGATGGTCAAGGATGCAGGGAAAGAGAATGAATTTGAAATAGCATCCGCAGCCACATCGACGGAGGAAATCGGCAACGACATCTATCCGCCGGCCAAAAGGACATTGACTCTGCACGGGATTCCGTTCGAACGCAGGGCTGCACGCAGAATAACGGCGGAAGACTATTCCTGCTTTGACCATATTTTCGTCATGGACAGGAATAACCTGCGTAATCTGGAGCGCATGTTCCCCGGGAAAAACGCCAACGTATCCCTGCTGATGTCACTCACAGGCAATGCACGTGACGTGGCAGATCCCTGGTACACTGGCGATTTCGAGGCGACTTACAATGACATCACCCAAGCCCTCTCACAATTCATCGGATTTTGATTTAAAATGCTCCTGAAAGATAGACTTCAACGAATTGCTTTCGCACGGATATTGTCAGACCTGATAGAAGCTGATTCCATCATTGAAGACGATGAAATGAGATTTCTTGAAGATCTGAACGAGCGTTTCCGTCTTATAAATAATTCAATACCTTTGCCATGACAATCGCCCCAAAGATGAACAAATCATACTTATCAAGCTGCCTTGCGCAAGGCTCTCCGGAAGTGGTGAACGGAGCCGGAAAGAACATTATACCCGAAGCGGAAAAGGAATCTCTGTGGAAGAAGTTCCTGGACAAGTTCAGGGACCCGATCATAATCATTCTGCTCGTAGTATTGGTCTTTTCGGTAATCGTATCCGTATATGAGGTGTATTGGCTTGGAAAACCGGCATCATCCCTGATAGAACCTGCCGGGATACTTGTGGCGATTCTGCTTGCTACCGGTATCGGTTTCATATTTGAGGTACGCGCCGAGAAAGAGTTTGAAGTGCTGAACAAGGTCAAGGATGAAAGACCGGTCAAGGTAATCCGCAAGTCCAGCAAGGGCAGAGAGACACAGTTCTACGAAATACGCAAATGCGATGTCTGTGTCGGGGATATTGTCCAGCTAGAAAGCGGAGATGAGGTGCCTGCGGATGCCATTGTCCTTGAAGCTGCTTCCCTGAAGGTGGACGAATCCATATTCACCGGTGAGCTCTATGCTGACAAATATGTAACTGTACCTGAAGGCAAACAAGATACTACTTTCCCTGCGAACATGGTCCTGCGCGGTTCCACGATTATCGAGGGACTGTGTGTCTGTCGCGTGACTGCTGTCGGAACTGACACGGAGGAAGGAAAGGGCGCAAAACTGATTCAGGAAGAACAGGAAGTCACCACTCCCCTTTCGCAACAGCTTGACAATCTGGGCAATATGATTACTAAGGTGAGCTACATCATTGCCGGCCTTATAGTAGTGGGGAGACTCTTCTATTATTTCTTCCTGGACGGGAACATTGACAACAACACTGACATAGTCCAGATTCTGGAATACGTGCTGAGTTCGATAATGATAGCTGTGACGCTGATTGTGGTGGCTGTTCCTGAAGGACTTCCGATGAGCATTACCATCAGTCTTGCGCTGAGCATGAAGAAGATGCTCAAGGAGAAGAATCTTGTCCGGAAACTGCACGCATGCGAAACAATGGGAGCGACAACGGTCATCTGTACTGACAAGACCGGCACACTCACGGAAAACAAGATGAAAGTCCTTCAATCACAGTTCTTCGGAAACGATGACATTATCAGCAGAAGCATTGCTATAAATGCTACAGCCGGCCTGTCCGAGGATGAAGATGGCAATGTCAAGGCTATCGGCAATCCTACGGAAGGAGCACTGCTGATGTGGTTGAAAGAAGAGAAAGGCATTGATTATCTTCCGATTAGAGAAGATTGCACTATACTGGACAGGAAGAGTTTCTCCTCATTGACGAAAAGCATGGAGACGCTCATTGAGAATCCTGACGTGAAGGGCGGAAAGATCCGGCTGCTGAAAGGAGCACCTGAGATAATCATTTCACGATGCATCGCTTTCCCTGAGGGTGCACCTGCCGAAAATATCAAGGACACGCTGAACGGGTGGCAAAGCAAAGCGATGAGAACGCTCGCATTTGCAGCACAATACATTGACCCTGACGGAAATGAAGGCGATCTCGCATTCGTCGGAATGGTCGGGATAGCCGATCCTGTTCGTCCTGATGTGAAAGACGCCATAGATATGTGTCAGGGGAAAGCCGGTGTTCGGGTAATAATGGTTACCGGCGACGTGGCAGTGACGGCCAATGAGATAGGACGTGAATTGGGCATCATCAATGATGGTGAGGAGGACCTGACATTGAGCGGCCAATCCTTTGAGGAGATGTCGGATGAACAGGCCATGAAGATCATTCCGCGCCTTAAGATATTGTCCAGAGCCAAGCCGGAAGACAAAGCCAGACTTGTCACCCTGCTGCAAAGGATGGGCGAAGTGGTAGCGGTAACAGGAGACGGGACCAATGACGCTCCTGCACTCAAAAAGGCTCAGGTCGGTTTGTCAATGGGAGACGGCACGGCAAGGGCGAAAGAGGCAAGCGACATCACCATAATCGACAATTCGTTCTCAAGCATCAATACAGGCATCCTCTGGGGACGTTCCATCTATCTGAATATCAAGAGGTTCATTCTCTTCCAGATGACAATCAACGTATGTGCCTGCCTTGTGGTACTTTTGGGTTCATTCATCGGAATGGAATCCCCGCTGACAGTCACACAGATGCTTTGGGTGAATCTGATTATGGATACATTCGCGGCCATGGCTCTGTCTTCGTTGCCTGCCGATCCTAAAGTGATGAACGAGAAGCCACGTAGTCCAAAGAGCCATATAATCGACAGAAAGATGGCCAAGTCGATATTCTCCGTGAGCATCTGCTTCTTCATATACCTGGCTCTTCTGTGGCAGGTCCTCTGGCATCTGGACATTACCAGTATGAGCGGCCTTTTCAGTAAAGAATCAATGAAGTCATTCTTTACGGAATTCCTGTCCGGCCACACTGCGGACAATGTCCTGACCACTTACGAGAAAGGCATCTTCTTCTCAATTTTCGTTGTGCTGCAGTTCTGGAATCTGTTCAATGCAAGGTTCTTCAGGACTGACAGAAGTCTGCTGGGCGACCTGGTCATGCTGTTCAAGTGCCCGAAGGAAGGAAAGAAAGCCATCGGACGCGGATTTGTCATCATCGCTTTCGTAATTCTCGCCGGCCAGTTCATTATCGTGAATTTTTGCGGCCCTGCATTCAATGTTGAAGCTCTGTCTCTTCAGGATTGGGGAATCATCCTTCTCTTCACGTCACCGATTCTGATCATCCCGGACATGTTCAGGACAATCCACAATCACTTAATATACTGATAGGCAAGACGTTCCGTACCGTTCCAGCAGCGGATGACACCACAGTAGCTGAAGCCTTCCTTGAGGATAGCCGTCTCCCCACTGGTCGGGATTGCCGGTCATTTCCATAAAAGACCTTGCGCGGGCGAATATATCTTTCAAATGCTCGATGTCATTTAATTCAGTTTTTCTGACAATTATGTTATCTGAGCATTTCATACACTCTGTAGTCGCATTCTTAAAAACAGGATATACGAAGGAGGGTGTCCAAAAAAATCCGGATCACCCTCTTAGAAAATATTAAAGGCTGTTTATGAAGTCGGTCATCTCCTGACGATGATCCATTGCGCTGTGGAACAGAGCCATCTGGGCACGCGCGCGGACAAAGTTATGGTCGATGTACTTGGTCTTGAAATAGGTGTCGCCGTTAAGATAGTCAGCGAGGAACCTCACAGCCTGCATAAACGGGAACATACATGCAGCATAAGGCAGATTCTCCTTCTCCACGTCAGTCAGGAAGCCTTTGGTGGACTCGATATATCCACGTGCGAACGCCTTGAAGATATCCATATTGAAACTGATCTTGGAAGTATCCGGCTCATCCTCAGGCGCGGTATTGGCTGCAGTGCGCAGGAAATCACCGAAATCCGAGAACACAAAGCTCGGCATCACAGTATCCAAGTCGATGACACACAAGACGTTGCCATCCTTGTCGAACATCATGTTATTGACCTTGGTATCGCAGTGGCAGATACGTTTAGGCAGCTGCCCGTCGCGATACATACGCTCCGCCTTGCACATCCCTTCACTGTGCTCGTCGATATCATCCAGCATTGCCACTACCTCGTCACTGTGGTCAGGGTCATCAGCAATCGGCTCCCTTCCGTCGCCATCTTCCGGTTCGTCAATCCTGCAGCGGCAGTCATTTTCCACGGCGTCGATAAGCTGAGCCATACGGAGTTCCATATTATGGAAATCAGGAATTGTCTCGCCGAGCTCGGTGTCGAGGTCAGAAAGCATTGACTCGAAATTACCGAAAGCCTTGCCGGCACAGTAAGAATACTCCGGATTTACAGTCTCGTAAGTGTAGGCGTCAGGAATGAAAACAGACACTCTCCAGAACTTACCGTCCACCTCAAGATAAGTCTTGGCCGAGTCCTTCAACGGAATAAATCTCAGCACTTTACGGTCAATGTCATTTTCCCCTGCCTCGACAAGTTTCTTGCGGATGTGTGAAGTTACAGCCTCGATATTGTTCTGAAGCATGTCCACATCCTGGAAGATGGCATTGTTGATCCGCTGCAGCACATAGTCAGGCGCATCGCCGGCTGTGGTCACCTTGTAAGTGTCATTGATAAGTCCGTTGCCGAGAGGCTTGATTTCACTGATTTCGCCCTCAATCGCGAAATTTCCCAGTATGGTATTCAATTCGTTCATTATTAGTTTATTATGATTATTTCCAATATTCATAAAACAGGGTTATAGACTCAATTCCCGCATAGAACTGACGGAGCAGATAACTCTCGTTCGGAGAGTGGATGGTGTCACGTTCCAGACCGAAGCCCATCAGCAGAGGGTCCGCACCGAGAATGTTCCTCATGTCCGCAAGCACACAGATACTGCCGCCGCCACGACTTGGAACAGGCTCAATACCATAGACTTCCGTCATCGCACGGGATGCTGCCTTGTAAGCCGGAGAAGTGATCGGAATCAGGAATCCGTTGCCAGCCTCCATCTTCTCGACGCTGACCTCGACATAAGGAGGCGCTATCGCGAGGATATGCTTTGCAGCCAGGTCAATGATCTTGTCAGCCTTCTGGTTCGGCACGATGCGCATGGAAATTTTGGCATGAGCCTCTGACGGAAGCACCGTCTTGCTGCCGACTCCGGTGTAACCGCCCCAGATTCCGCATACATCCAGACAAGGTCTTATCGCAGTACGCTCAAGCGTAGTGTAGCCCTTTTCGCCCTTGACTTCCTTGATGCCGATACTTTCCTTATATTCTTCCATATCGAACGGCGCACGTGCGAGTGAAGCCCTGTCCTCAGCAGAAAGTTCCTCCACATCGTCATAGAACCCCGGAATTGTGATTCTTCCGTCCTTGTCTATCAATGACGAAATCATATCACACAGGGTATTTATCGGATTGGCCACAGCCCCGCCGTAATGTCCTGAATGCAAGTCCTTGTCAGGTCCCTTGACATTGACCTGAAGATAAGTCACGCCGCGCATTCCGCAGTTGATGGAAGGCACCTTGTCGGACAACATTGTCGTGTCCGAAACGAGAATCACGTCGCAGGCAAGCCTTTCCTTGTTAGCTTCGACCCAGGCCGGAAGATTCTTGCTGCCGACTTCCTCCTCACCTTCGAAGATGAATTTCACATTGTGCTTGAGCTGTCCGTTCCTGACAAGGTATTCGAAAGCCTTCACGTGCATAAAAGTCTGGCCCTTGTCGTCATTGGCACCGCGTCCCCAGATGGCTCCGTCGTGGATTTCCGGCTCGAAAGGATCCGAGTTCCATTTTTCGAGCGGTTCTGCCGGCTGCACATCATAATGACCGTAAACCAATGCCGTCTTATATGTCGGGTCAATGATCTTCTGCCCGAAGACTACAGGATTCCCTTCTGTCGGGAACACACCGGCCTCATCTGCACCGGCCTCCCTGAGAAGTTCTGCATAACGCTCCGCACACTTCCACATGTCCTGTTTGTTCTCCGGCTTCGCGCTGACCGAAGGTATTCTCATAAGCGAGAACAGTTCCTCGAAGAACCTGTCCTTGTTTTCCTCAATGTATTGCCTGATTCCGGCCTGGTCTGATGTCATATATCGAAAATTTAGTCGTTATTTCCTATCTTCAAATCCGCCACAATGAAATAATGGTCACTCGGAAGAATGCCATTGACAGTATCCGTCAGCATTTTGCAATAAACAGGCTGCACAGCACCGCGCATGAAGATGAAGTCGATTCTCGGCTTCGGTTTCTTATAATTCTCGCCCTTGAATCCATGGAACGAATTCCGTTCAGGAATGCCGAGCGTCTCATAAGCGTCTTTCCATCCGGCCTCACGCAAAAATCCTGCTGCCGCCTTCTTCGGTCCGGAATTGAAATCACCGCACAGGATCTGCGGAAAATCTTCCGCATACTGCGAGGTTTCGCGAATAGTCAGCTTGGTCTGTTCCTGACGAGCCAGCTCAGTCTTGTGGTCCAGATGGATATCCATTATGCGGAACTCCTCTCCTGTTTTCTTATCTCTGAGCCTCAGCCAGTTACAATGTCTCGCACGAGTCGTGTTCCATGAAAGGCTGCCACCGATAAGCGGATCTTCAGAAAGCCAATAGCAGCCGGAACCGGTCATTTCATACCTCGAAGTCCTGAAGAAAATCACATTCTTGCCGATGTAATGATATCCTTCAGTGTACGGATCCATCTCCGGCCCGGTAAAGCCGAATGAAGTATAGCCCTTGAGCTCCTTCTTCATATATGCATATGACTCATAGATCACCTCCTGCATGCAGATGATGTCCGGTTTCTGCGAAAGAATCACGTCCCTGCAGACCTCCTTCCTGTTTTCCCATTGGCCCGGAGTATTTTCGTCCTCGCTGAGTCCGGTAATTCTGATATTGCAGGTCAAGACCCTGTGCGTGCCTTTTTCCTGAGGAGCACGCACTATCCTGGCTGTCGCCGCTACTGTCATTGTCAATGCCAATGCAGCGGAAAGTATGTATTTCAATGTTTTCACGTCGGTTCAGTGTATTAAAGATGCGTAATTGCCTATTAGTCTCTGAGATACGCTCCGCTTTCACGCAGGTCCTTCCGGACTTCTTCCACATTGACCTTGGAAACAGGCACGCCTTCCTCGATTGCGATTCGGGCAGCTCTTCCTGCGCCCTCGCCCATCACCATACAGGTTGACATCACTCGGGCTGAAGCCATAGCCTCATGCGTCATCGATGCACAACGGCCCGCAACAAGCAGATTCTCAACATTTTCCGGCACGAGCATACGATACGGGAGGTCGTAACAGTCAGGGCACCACATCATAGTGCAGTCATCTCCGTGGCTGTGATGGATATCCACAGGATAACTTGCCACACCTATCGAGTCCTCGAATTTGCGGCAGGAGAGGATATCATCCGCCGTCAGCACATATTTGCCTTTTATCACACGGCTTTCGCGTATTCCCATAAATGATGCGACCTTGTCTCTCCATGCATGTTCAAATCCCGGTATGAAGTCACGCAGATATCTTTCTATTTCATCATTCTGTGTACGCGCAGTGATTTCACCGTTGGTGTAGCTTTCAGGTTTCGTGGAGTCCACTCCGCAGACTCTGGACATATTGACCCAGATCTCATCATCCGCAAGTCCGGTTATGAGGATGGTCCTCGCTACAGGAATCGAATAACCCTTTTCGCGGGCTTCATTGATCTTGTTTCTGAAACCGACGACGATGAACGGCCCTTCCTTGAACTGCTCAGGCGGCATCACGTCCATATCATACTCCTCGTGGTGGTTCACGATGGCATCACGAAGTTCAGGAACATTGACCCCTCTCATGCAGAACATGAGTGTAGGAGGCTGCATTCCGCCGTCCTTGTCGCCCTTGTGACATTCCACGCCTGCACGGTAAGCCACGTCTGCGTCACCAGTACAGTCAATTACGGTTTTCGCAAGAATCGCTTCACGGCCTTCCTTGCTCTCGACTATCACGCCCTTCACCTCATTGCCCTCCTTGATGACATCTGAGCAGAAAACGTAGAACAGAATTTTCACGCCTACTTCCTCGAGCATTCCGAGAGCCACATCCTTTACCTCTTCCGAGTCAATGATGGTAAGACTGACGTGATTCTTGCAAGGCTTGTGTTCAGACGCCTTGCCCTTCGCACGCAATCTGTCGATAAGCATCTGTGGCAGGCCCTCGACTACCTGATTTCCCTTCCTTCCGAGGAAACCCAGAATCGGGAGACCGATGGTGAGATTGCCACCTACATATCCCCTGCTTTCTATAAGCATGACTTTCAACCCTTTACCGGCAGCAGCCCTTGCTGCCATTATTCCGGAAGGGCCTCCGCCGACAACCAGAATATCTACCTCATCTTTCACCGGAATGTCTCTTGCCGGCTCTTTGACAAATCTTACCATATCTTGATTATTAATAATAGGTCTTGCCAGCACACCGCTGACAAACTGCTAATTTAACTATTTTCCGCCTAAAACGTATAAGTGGGTCCTTAAATATTGCGCAGGAAATCCACGGCGACTGCTGCAGCCTTCAGACGGATTCCTCTGGAAAACAAATGGTCGCCATGAGGAATGACATGAATCTGAGCCTGCGGCAATGCCTCCTGCAGTTTTTCGGAAAGATTCAGCTCCACGATCCTGTCCCTTTCGCCCATCAGGACACAGACAGGACCCTTGTATTTGGCTATTCTTTCAAATATCCCCAAATTCTGCGCTGTGGTGAAGTAAGACCGCGAAAGCCTTGAGCCCCAGACTTCCACAAATTCAGGGATATTGACCGGATCGAAAGTCTCGATGGCGACACGCCCGGCCCTGGAATCCAGTTCAATGTTCACTGCCGGTGCCAACAGGACCAATGCTGAAATTGACGGGTCCTCGGCCGCTGTCATCAATGAAACCAGACCGCCCAACGAATGGCCGCAGAGCACGATACGCCTGTCCTTGTAGTGTGCGACAACATCCTTCAAGTCATCCACTTCCGTAAGCGGAGTCATTTCAGTAATATCGCCGCTGCTGAGTCCACTTCCACGGAAATCGAAACGCAACGTGTCATATCCGGCCTTGTTGAGACTGGAGGCAAAGCCCATAATCGGGTTCTGCCTGCAGTTCATCATCAGTCCGTGGCACAGTATCACCAACGGCTTCGGTCCACGCCCGGAATCGTCATACGGGCACATTGATTCAGAAGTGTCTCCCTCTGTATATATGGCGAAGATATCTCCCCGCAGAGTAGGAATAGTCAGTTCCATTTCGTTCATTATCTGCGGCCGAAGCCCACTACAAGTCCTGCCTTGGCGATTATACCCGGCTGAGGCACATTGCCATAGTCGAAATATTTGTGGTTCAGCACATTGTTCACCTCAGCGTATATATTATAGGAAATTCCGCGACGCACCTCGCTCCATGACACACGCGCATCGACCAATGAATATGTACGATACGGCACCATTCCCTTGGAGACCTTGTTCTCGAAGAGTTCATAGTTGCCTTCCCTGTCCTGCCATCTCCACGAAGCATCTGCGCACAAGCCCTTCCAGATATGGAAACCGGCCTTAACCACCACCTTATATTTAAGGTATTCCAATGCATATTTAGACTGCACATCCGCTCCAAGTTTCTTGTCCTGGTCAATGTGGCTGAACGCGACATCCAGATTTTTCAGGAAGAAATCATCACGGACAAGCAATGCCGGGAAATCCACTCTTGCGGAAAGCTCCTGACCGAAGGCATTTACCCTGGTATAATTGCCAGAACGCCACTCTGCATTGGCCCCTTCCGACAAGTCCTTGGTCCAGTCAATCATATTGCGTCCCATATTGTAATACACTGTCAGAATGGCATTTAGCCACGGTCTCGAGAATCTCAGACCGCCTTCCACAGACTGCATTTTCTCAGCCTTCAGGTTCTTGTCAGCCTGATGTCCGCCCACAGAATAATACAGTTCCGTAAACGTAGGCATTCTCAATGAGGAATTATACGACGCATACACCTTCCAGTCACCCAAAAAGCGGTAACTCAGATTCACTCCCGGATAGAACTTGAAAGGCTCGTCATTTCCGGTATTCTTCACAGCCGCCACACCTGCCGTAGCCGCCAGATTGCGGTATTCGTAACTGTGTTCGAGATAGATACTGTAATTCGTGCGCCTGAGCCCTTTCTTGTACTCGGCCTTCCCTACTTTCTTGACAGACTCGAGATCCTCACCAAGATTGGTACTGATAATGTCTTCATCTCGGACATCGGCACCGAGCGCGGTCTTGCCTGCCACGGTCTCTATCCAGGCCGTCAATCCGCCACCTAAAACACTGGTACGGTGATAGTTGAACGGAACTTTGGACTCATCGCCGCGTACAAGTTCGAACCTGTCCTGCCCACGGTTCCAGTAGAATTCAGGCCTGAGTTTCACAAAACCCTTTGTCTGGGCCTTGACAGCTACAAAAGACTTGAACGTATGCTCGAACTGGTTGTCGAACTTGGCGCTGTAGAATGTATTGGAGCCGAAATCGCGCAGACTTATGCCGGTAAACCAGTCCACATCCGCCTTTGCAGAAGTGAAACCGCCCTGATAATAAGCCTTGACCGTCTCATAGTCGGTATTCAGGCCCCCGTCAGCATTGCGGCTGAAACCGTCTGAGCGCAGATAACTTGCTGAAATCTGGTTTGTGACTTTTCCCGTGACGATGCCCAGTCGTGCTCCGCCATTGAAATAGCCATAGGAGCCGCCTTCGACATGCGCCGCAACTTCCTTTCCCACAGGCTTTTTCGTGACAATGTTGATGGCCCCGACAAGGGAAGACGAACCGTAAGCCACGCCTGCCGGCCCGGAAAGGACCTCGATATGGTCAATGTCATTGACATCAAAAGGGAAATCTACTGCATTGTGGCCGGTCTGCGGGTCGCAGATATTGATGCCGTTAAGGAAGACGGCCACCTGGTCGCTCGTACCGCCGCGCATGGAAATATCCGTCTGCGCGCCCATGTCGCCTCGCTGCCGCACGTCGATGCCTGCCACATATTTGAGCACGTCATTGACACTTACCACCGGCAGGGACGCTACCGCCGTGCTGTCCAGCAATGTCACGATTCGTGTGCTCTTGCCCAATGCCATAGGCACTCTTGCCCCCGTGACCGATACTGAATCCAGTACAATGTTCTTTTTGAATGAGTCTGAAAGTTCTGCTGAAAACGCAGAAAAATGGTTTGACGAAATCATCGTCAGGACTGCCAAGAAACGGCAAATCCGTGTTCGTTTCATAAAAAAATCTATAGTTTTGCAGTTATGACGCGCCAAAGTTATAAAATTTCGCGGAATATCTGTGAAATAACGGAACACGGACCGTCAAGATTCTTTCACTTTTTCGAGATAGGTGACACGGTTGCGGGCAGCTGATTTGCGAAGATCGGGATCATTAATGCCGATTTTACCGGCTGCCTGGCGCGACTTGCGGTACAGGTACTTGTCCAGACGACGTGCCTGCGAACGTGTAAAGACATTGTTTCCTGCTTTTTCATAATCGCGTATATGGTCGGCGAGAGTATCCATGCGGGCCATCAGTTTATCCTGCTGTTCCACGGAGAGTGGTTCGCCGGATGTAACTGCCTTTGAACATATGATATTGTAATAGCGTCTGGCAATGCGCTTGAATTCTGCATCTATTTTATCTTTCCTTATGCGGATTTCTCCTTTTCTACGCATCTCATACCCTACGAATGCTATCCATTCTGAGGCATCTCCTTCCCCTTTTCCCCATAAATAAACATTCTTTGACTTCTGCCGCCAGAAATCTGAACGTGTTTTGACGCCATTCTTGCATTCGGACACATTTTTTCGGAGATGCGGAACCAACTTACAGTCAATCAAGCCTTTATAATATGCTTCCAGATACCCGGCACATTGTTCCCTGTCAGTATGCAGCAGAAGGATATCATCACAATACCGAATAAAAAGGCGTTGTTTATCTACGGGTGAGACGATAGGCCTGTCCACCACGCGCATAACGACATTGACAATGATCCCGGAAAGGGCGCCGCCCTGAGGAATTCCCAGTTTTCCGGAAGTCTTTGCAGCTTCGAAATCGTCCTTTTTATAACAGCCCGTAGAGATGAATTCTTTTTCGCTTACCCATTTGAAGCGACAGACCGGGTCAGGTGTCGCATCAGTTTTCCGACGTGCAGTCTCTCTTGCCCAGAATTGCGCGTCATCATTTTTCATCAGCACGTGGTCGGGATAGTTGTAGGAAGCCAGATACTTGCGGATAATACTGCGCAGCGCATCGAAATCAGAATCGGCCGCTCCGGTTCTCTTCTTTGCCTCTTCGAACAGATCCTCAAAACATTCAAGAATGACGTCGTGATTCAGGATATCATAGAATTTCTGGATATCGCACTCCCCCACGTAGATTTGACAGTCATTGTTCCGCTTCCGATAGTCGGACACCAGATCAATGGCATCCATGAAATCAGGAACTTTATATTCATTGTCACTGACACGCTGTGTCGCACGCATGAACAGCATATTGTCATGAAAATATCTATCGAACTTGTCCAAGATATAGTGATAGGTCAATGCCAAGACAATCTTCGTCCTGAGATCTGAATATTTGCATATCGGACGATAGATGAAGTCTTTTGTTTCCGGATCCCGTTCTTTGAACTTTGCAAGTATCTGCGGAGACTCCAGCGTTATATTTTCCGGATCGACAAAGCAATCTTGTACGGAGCGGACAAACGCCTGAAGATTTACCACCCAATCCGCTTCCGGCATTGACGCCATGTACTTTTTGATTGCCTGACATACCCGCACGGATGCGCGCTTCTTCCTTGATGTCCATCTGGCAAGTCCATGAGTCGCTTTTTTGGGGAGTTTGCCGCGGCCAGGATTGTGCCATAAGCTGTGTGGAGGGCACATTGACCTGATCTGATTGAAGAGTATGTCATTCTTGAACGGGTTGGAGGGACCTCCATTCTTGGCAGTGTATTTGCCCCGTTCTTTGGCAATCAAACGAATGATTCTATCTTCTGTCGCGTATGCGGCCAGGTTTTCAAATGACGGCATTTGCATTGTTCTAAAAAAAGAACTGCCCGGGCAGTTGCCTGCCCATCTCTCGTTCTTAATCGATGGCCACAGAGCCCTTACGGACATCCGTAGCAAACAGGGACTCGTCAAGCTATTCATCATGGGACGCATAGATCGTCGCCATGCCCGTGAATGAGCGGAGGTCAAATAAAAAAATTATATATGCTCAGAGATTCTCTCCTTGTAACATAAAAGGACTTTCTCGGGCAGTTCCAGAAACAAATATACTGAATATTTTTCAGAAACAATATACCTGTCGGCAACGATTCCTCATAAGAAAACGCCACCGGAATTCGTCACACCGATGGCGTTCAAGCAGGAGTCGCTTACGCAACAAGACCATATTCCCGAAGGAAATCGTCCCCAAGCCTCGCTCTGACGGCTGCACGCCCTCTGCTCAGACTTGTAGAAACCACACCGGAAGAGTACCCTGTGAGGTCGGCCATCTCACGTGTCGACAAATCCTCCTTAAGGTTAAGCCTCAGCATATCACCAGGCTTTCCCGAAACGGAATCCACAGCCTCCCGAATATGGTCGAGAGCCTCGTTCGACTCGACTTCACAGCAAGTCTCACATCCGCAAGCTGAAGCCTCAACAGCAGGATCAATGTACACATCACCCTCCTCATTAGTGGTTTCAAGCGGAATGAAAACGGCCCTCCGCCTCATTTCCTTCTTCAACGCATCCTTGTAGCAGTTCACTGCAATCCTGTTCACCCAAGCGCCGAGTTTGGACTTGGCGGGACTGTATGAATTCCAGTACTTCACTGCTTTCAAGACAGTGTCCTGAAGCAGATCCTCCAAATCGTCCTCACTCATCCACCTGGAGCCCTTGCTGGCCAAGATCAGACAGCTTTTCTGAGCGGCTGCCATGATGGCTTTTATGGAACGAGTTGTGTCAGGAACAACTACGGATGTGGTGGTCATGAAGGTGGTGTGTTTGTTGTTTCTCATATATCTGTCTTATTAGAGAATCATTGCTTGCTATCACCCGAAGCAAATGGGCAATTTGCGTCACCGAAAGATTCCGTTCGCAAAATTTTAATAATAAATAAAGGAACGCGTCAGGAACCCACTGTGCAATAATCCCTATCAGGACATAACATATAACAAAGAACTACACTCCAACTCCTTCTTACTATATACCGGCCACTGCAGAAATTCTTACACACTTTCCGAAAAAAGCTGCCATCCTGCAATCCGTCCGGTAACACCTGCAAATATCGAACTGAAACCTGGATTTTCCAATACCCCATGAAAGATTTGATGATTTTCGAGATTTTTTTGCAAATAATCTAAACTATATCTATTTTTGAGTATGCACGAGTAGATAAGGGAGAGCCACCCTTACCAACCAAAGAAGGCCAACAAGTTATTATCAACTTAAACTAAATGCAATTACCATGGGAATGTTTTTAAATCGATTTCACATGCTGAAACAGCTACGTGAATATATCAATAACAAGAGCACCTACAATAAAGACCTCAACAATCTCGTACTGAGCGGAATTATTGTTCACGATCCTAATGATGAAAATCTAGTAAAGTGCGTAAGCAATAACTTTGTCGAATGGGCAGAAATGACAGGAAAACACTTCCTGTTTATTACATTTATCACCCCTTCCGAAGATTGGAAGAAAAGCAGACACTGTCACAAGAATTGGGAAATTGACATAGACAATCTTATAACCGATTCTTCGTTTTCGGAAGAAGACGAGAAAAGCACTATACCCCAATTGCGAGATTTCTTGGGTTTGCAAAAAAACGGATCATTTTTGATGTTAACCGACAATTTGTGCTCAAACACATTTTACCAAATTCCAATTAGCGCTGAAACAATCGAAAAGCAGTTTATTCAAATCACTAAGTATTGTGATAAAGAAGCTGCTGGAGCCAAACATACACCAGCAGATTTTAAACAACTTTTAAACGCACTTAAATATAGCGAGATATCTATAGACAAAGGGATTATAGATGTCTTAATCGACTTTGAGTCTTTAATATCGCCCTTTATCGAACGTAGTTTTCTGAGTGAGAATGCAAATACTGAGCAGCTTAATCATGCTAATGACGTAATTAAAAATGTTCGAGATGTACTGCATAATTATATAGGCGAAGATTTTGAAGATAAAGTTTTCAATCTATATGAATGTATCGCATATTTCAATCGATTAAAGTCTAAAAGCGAAAACGACTTCAGTTATGGTCATCGGCACCACATGGAAGAGGATTTCGAAGATGATTATTACGGATGGGATTCGAGAGAACACGAATGGAATTTGAGGCTCTTAGACAAATACAGCCTAAAATTATATAAAACATATAGGTTACTATCCTTTGTAATCCGCAACGCACCCGATAACTTAGACTATTCAGGATTCACCATATACTTGGGAAAGATCGTTGAAAATGAGCTTAATCTTTCACTTGGACAGATGTTACGATGGGCTATGAATATTGATATGCCGACTTACTACAATAAATATTGTGCTGGCAGAGGGAATATATTTGTAGCCGCAGGCAATTCGAGGGCATATTTAAACCAGCGCCTTACAGAGAACGGGGCTCAACTGAAAAGCATTCCTATAGGGACATTATTATGGGCGTATAGGAGCATTCCTGAAAACCACTATGCAATACAAGAAAGAATAAAAAATTTAAGTAACGAACTTTTAGCATTCCTACAAAACTTTAGCGACAACTACAGAAATCCAGCTGGACACATGGATAATGATAGTGAAAACACTTACAAAGGTGCACAACAAGCATTTGAAGAATTCTTGGACCACTATTTATATCAATTAGATAAGATTAAGAGTGCTTTGTGTAGGTAGCAACAGTTGCGTTTAAGGCTGCATATTGCCAATGAATCACCCAACGATTAAGGATATAATCCGCAAGAAGAAACACAGCACAGCCGAAACAAAGATTCCTATTCGACACAGCGAATGAACCTATTATGAACCATATGATGTTCATATAAATTCCTATATTTGAATTTGCGAAGCGAAAAGCTCGCAAACCAATAATCCGGATTATCATGTCATTTTTTAATGATTTACTAATAGCAAGAGGTCGTTCAGGCATCCACATGCCGATATTCACCTACAAGTATTTCGATTTGATGCGTAAATAGACTCGACCATAGTTAAATACTTTTGTCAAGAAACGCGACGAATCTTGATAGCCTTTCGGCATAACAGTTCAGCTAATTCCATTTCAACCAAATACCATGATCAACTTTTCAGATATAAAACTTCCTATATATTCCAATAAATATGGTAGAGATGTTTACATAGGAGTCATTGAACATCTCTCCAAAAAGATATCCGAGATACATCACACACACTCGAAAAAAGAAAAAGAATCCATAATGAAGAGCATCGCTCTTCCTTTAATTGTATTCTATTCAGAGTGGTACAGACGAGATTATGTTGGAGGCAAAGGCTCACAACAGTGGGAAAAACCGCTCACCAACAAGGGGATATGTACAAAAGAGCAGTTTTCGGAGATTAGATCGTTATTGGTAAAAATAGTAGGCGAACAATATGACATTCTAGCAAATCGCCATGACTTGCTTGATAACAATGGGCAGTTATTACGTAGCATCCTCTGCCAAGGAGGACTCCCTATTGAGTACATCATACATGGTCGGGAGAACAATAGCTATTTCGCCTTATTGCACTGGATTGTCAATGAGAGCCTTAACAATGAGACTCCAAATATTGGAGAGATAAAAGCTCGGACCGAGCAACTATGTATGTCGCCAACATTAACTGGGATAGACACTTGCAAGGCAACTCTTACCTTGGCAGAGTCTATTACGGCTGAAGCAGTGGTGCCATTCAATGTGTCGGAAAACTCATTGAGAGAGCTGGAGAGCAAACTAAAAGAAGACCGTGAACGCGTTAAAAAGCTAGGTCTTAATAAGCCAATTTTCTTTAAGGAGTTCTATATTGAGCCGACCCCAGACGGAGGGTTTGATTTTAAATATACTATCCGACTAGAGGAATCTTTCAGCGTGGAGCGGGCATACCGATTCGGACTGTCTCCAGATGTTCAGCGTTTTACTGTCTCACATAAAGGTGATTCCCTGGGTAGATATATCCGCATGAGTGATGGACTATTCCATTGCAGGGAGTTCAAAAACAAACCGCATGTTTTTACGGAGACCGATGGCAATTATGAGTGTAATCAAGTTGACATTCAGACCGATCTATCCTCTATCAATTATCATTGCGAGTTGGTCTCCAGATTGTCTTTTACTGGGGATAATATTCTACTGACTGAATTGCAGGATGGTGTGTGGATAGTCAAGAATAGGTTCAATGACGAGGGAACTTTTTATGTATGGGTGCCAAGGACATACACTATTAATGCTGAGGATGGATCTGTTTCAGAATGTTCTCTATGCGGATGTAATTATTACAGAGTCCTTATCAATCAACTTCATCCAGCCACATTATATTCTCCTGATGGGAAACAGCTTGATCCGCACCATCTCTTTCTAACAGATTACACTGTATCATTCCATGGTTTAGCTTCTTCATGGTTGCTGGCCTCTAATGTCCATATTATCTCTGATTTACCTGATGACTATAACATCCAGGTATATGATAACATCAACCAAAAACGTGAGCTTAAGTACTCAGTAAAGTATAGAGTCAAGAACGAAAAGGAGTATCATGAGATCTCTTCTTCACTTCCAGAAGGTATAGTTTTTATTCGTGTTGATGTGGGATACCAGCAAGTTGAAGGCCGCTTTTTCTATGCAAAAGGCCTTGACTGTAAGATAGATACTGACAAACAAACAATCTACTGGTCCAAAAGTGGCAACTATGAAATAATTAGTGACTCAATAGATATCGTTAAGAGTGAGCCGGGTGTTTTCTCGTTGCGAAATCAAGCTATAGTCCGAACGGTCGGATTCCAGATAAAAGCAAATAAAGATATTGCCATAATTGAAGCGCCAGCCCCTACTAATAGCATTCGGGTTTTAGATGTGGATGGCAACTTATTGCATTTTGGCCAGAGAATCTGTATACAAAACTTGCAGTACTACAACGTTTACTCTCCAGGGAAAGGAGAAACAAAGGTTTCTATCACATCGTGCACGGGGGAACAAACCGGGACACCTATTGTGTTTACAAAGCGGTTGCCGTTCAAGTCCTCCTTAAGCTACTTTAAGAGAGAAATTGAGTCAGTTTATTATGCTGAGACGATGAGCCCCCTCAATAACACCCACGAATATGTGGAGCTTTCTTTCCCGGATAGCAGATTGTCTTTTAAGTGTGTATATTATAATCGTCTGGCAGAGCCAGATGATACCAACAGAATACTCAATGTTATTGATACGGGTTACCGAAAAGACGAGAGTATTACCGGGTTGTACTATGTAACTCTGGATTGCGATCCGAACGATATCGCTATTGGAGAACTAAACCAGAGTGAAGATAAGGAATTCCATTATCCTGAGGTAAACTCAAGCATCATGGTAATTCCTCGTCTGGATGGTAATATCAATTTAGTTCGCCCCACGCTATTGCCTTTGTCTTCAAAGGGAACTAATTGGCGACAAGAAATAATGTCTTCAGGTTCGCCCCATGATGATGTTTGGAAGAAGTTACATAAATACTATAACATCTGCCAGCAATATGCGATACCATTTGACGTATTCAACTGCTTCCAATCAATTTGTGGGACGCATATCAAGAATTTTGATGGCAAAACAGCCGATATCTGTCCTCCCGAAGAATATCAAACATACGTGAGCAGATTCGCTTTATCAATGCTTTGCGAGTATAATACTCCAGTTGATGATCTATTATTAAAATTTGCTCGTTGTTTTAACTTTATGTGGCATTGGATATCCATAAACAAATGGAGCGAAGCAATGACGTGGGGCAATTTTGATAACGTCAAAGCCTTCAAAAAACTTTCACAGTTAATATCGGAAGAGATTTGCCTGCCGTATACAAATCAGCCCATTATATGTACTCACTACCTTGATTCTGGTTATAACGAGTTCACTATAGACAATATGACATTTGGGGAAATGTTAAATGGTTCTTATAAACGAAAAGCACCCCCTTTTATCGATTTCATATCGCGCATCCGACCTTTAGTAGAGAATACCATCGCCATACAAGGGCCGAGAATAGGCTTGTCCGGGAATACCGACATTATTATGTCAATTAATCATATAAAAAACAAAGGCGAACAACAATTGTTCAAGTCCGCATATATCGCAGCGACGTTGTTCAAAGGGGAGTATTCAGGAATGTTTAGAAATCCTACAGCAATCCTATATGCGCAAATGAACACATCAGTTTATTCATTAGTATTTACGAACATTCTTAGATATATTTAACTAATTATGACCTATAAAGAGTTTTATTCTACTGCCTCGGAGGCAATCAAAAAAGCGACCATCGCAATCTGGAGTTCAGGAGAAAAATCCAAAGCACAAGATTATCTCACTCTTTTAGAGCGCGAGCCATTGATGCAGGATCCACTATTCAATGTGGCGACGCCATGGGAATCTGACGACCGAAAGTTCCGTGATTTTACAAATCTCTTTGATGCTCAGTTCATTGATGCAGTTGCAGATAAATGCCCGGACAAGTATCAATTCCCTTACTATAAAAAGGGTGAGAAATCATACGATCATTCTCCTTATGTTCATCAAGCCAAGAGTTGGGATATTCTTCTGAATCAAAAAAAAAATCTAATCATCAAAAGTGGAACAGGTTCAGGTAAAACAGAATGCTTTATGCTCCCCGTCCTTCAAGATTTGATGCATGAGCGAAAGAACGGTGTGACTGAAGGTATTCAGGCGCTATTCCTTTATCCTCTCAACGCATTAATCAAGAGTCAGCAAGAAAGGATGGACGCTTGGTGTGAAGCTGTAGCAAAATCTTATGGTGTGCGAGATAAAAGCCAGACTGTGAACTATGGGATGTATAATTCTTCTACACCTGAAACTGGTGGGAATGCAAGAAAGATTCATGTCTGTGAATCCCGAGATAGCATGCGCAACAAAATGGCGCCCCAGATTCTCTTCAGTAATCCTACCATGCTTGAGTATATGTTGCTTCGAAGAAAGGACACTCCGGTCTTGAGAGCATCTCAAGGGAAATTGAGGTGGATTATTCTGGATGAAGCGCATACTTACGTGGGCGCAGCCGCAACGAATCTGGCACTTCAGATTAAAAGAATCATTGACGCATTCGGCACTGATATCAGTCAGATTAGATTTGCGGTCACTTCGGCAACAATAGGTAACGGTAGTATTACTGATTTAAAGAATTTTGTTGCAGGTCTTACAGGGAAAGATGCCACTGATATAGAAGTAATTGATGGTAATCGAACCCACCCCGCCATCTCTACAAAAACGCAGAATGATTTTCTGAAGGACAATGGTTTGACATGCAGCCCTAGTCTTCTGAATTCTTTTTGCAGTGATTGCGATAGAGTGTGGTCCGCATCGGAAGTATCCGAGTATTTCACGGGGCGAAAAGACATTCTTAAAGGACTTGACATCGTTGATTACCTTGCCGATAAGGAGATTGTGCCATTCCGAGCTCATTTCTTTGTTCGGGCAGTTGAAGGAGTTTACACAAAATTTGACGGTAATAGTACGTTAGCGCTAACCACATATAGAAAGCATAATCCAGGAGAGCATTGGTATGAAATTGATCTATGTCCTCACTGCGGCCGTTCTATAATCAAAGCAGAACTGACAAATGATATTGAGGATTATGTTCGTCCGGTGTATTCGAAACTGGAATCTGCTACTCCTATTGAGCAACTTGATATAGATGACAATACCATAAGCGCAGACAACGATACTCTTGGCTATTTTGTCAAAGGACCTTCTACGCAAATCCACAATATTCAGAAACTGGTATATGAAGTCAAAAGGGTTGACCTTGACAAAGACATTATTGACGAAACCGGTTTCCAAACGGCATCCTCATATACTGCTTGCCGAGATTCCGGGCCGGTGATTGATAATAGATGTCCTCACTGCGGAGGACACATTAACGATTCTACCAAAGTACGTGGTTTGTCTTTAACCGGGACACTCATCAATCAAACCGTTATCCCATATCTCCTAGAGTTATGTCCTCAGATGCAAGTAGTAGGCGTAGTTCATAACGGACAACGTTATATTTCCTTCACAGATAGTCGACAAGGGACCGCCAGAAGCACATTGCTGATTAATAGCAACGTGGAACGCAACTGGACTCGTTCGTACATATATCATTCAATATGGAACAACCCCTCGACCCCGTTGCAATTAAATACGTGTTTAAATAACATTCAGAATGAGAATGACTTTTCCATCTTAAAAGACAATACGAAGTTTTCGCATGCTTATCCCAAACCTTATGCTGAGGCTTTGTTAATTGATCAAGTAGGGTCAAGGGCGATGCGGGGGAACTCCGTAGAATCTATGGGTATTGCTCAATTACAATACGATAGACTATCTTCCGTTAATGCGCCGACAACACTTAAAAATTATGTCCCAGCCGGATTAGCTGATGATATTTGGCGAACGTTCTTAAAATTATGCATTGATTACAACATTCGCCCTAATAGCCATATTCTTGTAAATAAAAACACGCGTAATTACCTAACACAAAGGCACCACCAGTCGTTTATTTATTCTTGGGCTTCGGCGGCATCTGATACCGTTATTGTCAATAACCGACAAGTAACCAAAAGAAGAAAGCGGTTCCCGATAGGTATATCCAAGAACAACCAGATTGAAAGGCCGGTTCTTTATGTAATGATACTAATGGGGTTAAACGACATTAATGCTTTGACCCCTCGCCACCTTGCAGATATTGATGCCCTACTAAAACAAGCATGGGATGACCTATCACGTTTCGTTTTAACACCAATTGCGAGCAAGGCTGGTCCCACTCCTGCCGACATGCCTTACATACTGGATCTATTTGACACGGTAAAAACTACTTCTCTCAAGATTGTCAAAAACGCATGGCTATGCCCAGCGACGGCAACGGTGTTGGATACCGTATTGACTGTATATGATCATAGTGGTAGTATTAGATATCAAGTAAGTCCGAACATAAAGGGAACGCTTACACCAGAGAATCTGAATGTGTTTAAGATTCCAACCAAGAATGCAATTGTTTTCCCGGATTTCCCTTATCCTAATATGATGGATTCTTTGCATAATCCCGTTTTACCTTCCACTATTATTGGATGGGCTGACAAAGATACCGATATTCTGAACCTCAGAAAAATAGGCGTTTGGAACGACTTGATGGATAGAATCATTTTAAAAGAATCTATCTTCCTGTCCGCAGAGCATTCTGCGCAGCAAAGTCCAGAAGAGTTACGTACTATAGAAGACAAATTCAAAAATGGGCAGATTAATGTACTGAATTGTTCAACAACTATGGAAGCGGGTGTCGATATCGGCCAGATCAATGTTGTTGCCATGACAACCGTACCGCCCAATCCAGCCAACTACCACCAAAGGGCTGGCCGTGCTGGACGACGTGGAGAATTCAGATCGTACGCATTCACCATTTGTGCAAGTAGCAGTGTGGGGAACATGGCATTTTTGAACCCCAAATGGGTTCTTGACAAGACACGTCTTGTAAACCCTTACATTAATTTCTCAAATAAAAGCACCATTCAGCGCAATATTAATGCGATGTTATTGGGGCATTTCATTAGACAAATTGGTGGCGCAAACATCCTAGAGGATATTAGTTCTTTCCTAACTCACGATGCAACAAGCCCTATGTCTGCTCAGAATTATTTGCAGCAACTTCTTGACTGGTCCTTTGTAACTTCTGCGAACCAAGCCATACATGATAGGGTTAAGAGTATCTCTAATGGGACTATTTTACGATATGCTTCAGAGCCATCACTAATATTAGAAGCAGAAAAGTTGCTTCGACTCATCTGGGCGGATTATGATGCCGAATGTTTGTTCTGGACAAATGAATCAACCAAGACCGGCATCACACAAGCATATCAGAATATGTGTGCGGCCAAGCTCAATAGTATACAACACCAGAAACTCGTCGCATATCTGTCAGAAAAGGGATACATTCCTAGCGAAAGCATCCCTAATGATATCGTAGAATTAAACCTCCCTGACGCATCAAGCACATATGTAAGGAATGTGAGCCGAACAAAGCTTCCACTTTATAGGGCGCTTGCTGAATACGCGCCTGGCCGACAGATTGTACTTGACTGTAAATGCTATACGGTTGCGGGCATTGATAAAAACTCAATCTTTAAGCCTCAGAGCATGAAAGAAATATGCAAGTGTCCAACTTGTCACAAAATCTATCAGGATATTCATTCAACCAAATGCCCGTCTTGTTCAACCTCATTGGAAGGATTATTCGGAGGACTTAGTTCTCAAATGATTGAACCCGCGGGATTCCAATGTAATCTACACGATACGGAATCTCGAACGGTTGACACGAATCGTCTATCTCAGGTTGAAGCCACATTGCTTAACACTAAAGACTGGGAGAATACAACGCCTAACGCTTTGGTTGAAATACGCCAGAGCGAGGATTTAGCGTCCATATTCTATTATAACGTAGGAGCAGGACATGGTTATTGTATCTGTAGAGAGTGTGGTATGGCCGTTCCGGAATTTACAAATGGTGGCGATGTTCCACGTATAATTACTGACCACTTTGATATCTTGGATGAGAATGCGACCTGCTATTGTCATGGAGGTGCAAATCCTTACCGTAACGTTATGCTAGGCGGACACTTTATGACTGAGTTCTTTGAATTAAGACTTAGGAACAGCAATGGGGTCTTAGTTGCAGATGACTCATTAATGTTCACAATGGGTGCAGCACTCGTCAATGCTATTTCCAGCGCGCTTGGCATTAAAAATGATGAGATCTCTTTCGGTTATAAGAAGTATCAATACTTTACGTCCATATTCATCTTTGACAAAGCGAAAGGCGGGGCTGGTTACGCAAGGAAGGCATCCATGATGCTGGATCGGCTATTTGGTATCATTAAGAATCAGCTAAATGGATGCAGTTGCTCTAAAGCATGTCCTCAATGCTTGATCGATCACAATACTCAATGGCATGAGGAATGGTTGGACAAGAATAAGGTTCTCCAATGGATAAGCATGTATGAGAAAGCAAAAGTATCTGTCCCTGCAACAATCAGTTCACTGTTTGCCCCCGGAGCCCAGATATCTCCTCAACCCTTTAATATATCTGCCATTTTCGCAAGTGCTTTTGCATCCGCAGATATTAACGAATGCGTATTCTTCTTTTCTGGTGACGCCAAGAATTGGGACTCGGTCTGGAATGAGGATATACTCTCAAGCATTCGCGGGAATGGCGCTATTGTTAAGATGGCTATTAGTCAAAGTGTAGTTTTTAATCAAAAAGATAAGGCAAAGGTTTTATCTCAAATATGTAATAGAAACGGTTTGTTGGATATGGCTATCTATAACAACCTTGCTTACACACCTCTTGCTCTTGTCAAAAAAAATAATGGAGCTAACACTTTAATCTTTGGTTCGTCTAAAACTTTAAATGAAAGAAGTGCTCTCTGGGGTACTGGGGGAGATCTCTATACGATTGATAATATATCAGAACAATCAATTCTTAATGGGCAAAGCCTTTCTTTCCAGGAATTGGATGATATTCTCATGTCAGAGAAAACTACGGCCATCCACTTGAATAAAAGGACGAGCTCAGTTTTTAGCTTATATGATGAATACAAAAATGCTTTCAAACGAAAGAGCCCTAATAACTGGAAACTGCTATCATCTGTTCTAAAAGGGAAGAAGGTCACCATAAGTTACACTGATCGATATATGGCCAGCAAGATGGATATTATGATATTTGCTCATTTTGTCCATAATCTTGCAAAAGATATGGATCTCACCATTGGCTCCGTCGATATTAAAGTACTTGATAACTTTAATTATCAATCCCCAATTTATATAAACCAAGACATTGAGACGCCCGATAAGAGAACACAAGTCGCTATCGAATGCTTATCTACAGTGTTATCTATTTCTCAATCAATGATAACTTGCACGTCTATCGGGCCAACTGCAATTACCCGTATGCAACATGCCAGAGAATTAGTACTTGATCCAGGAAATGGTCATTCTGTTGCTATCCGACCTGATGGAGGTTGGTCCAATGGATGGTGGCCAAACGGTGTTTTGTATACACAGCCATACAATGTTGATTTCCAGATTCAAATGCAAAATATTCCAGATGGACTATTGTACACAACCGAGGTTGAATAATATCTATTCCATGTAGATATAGATTTAGAAAGCATTCCAGAGAATCTCTGAAGAATATCAGAGATTCTCTGATTCCTTTAAAAATGCTTTATCTGATTGCAGCACTTTAAATGTAAGCCTCTGGTCTCCCACGTCATAGACTTCTGAATTATTATCCGGAACTTTGGCCATCCAAAACATGCAAGATCATGATGGCCAAAGAAGAAGTGGCAAGTATCGTAAAGTACCGCAATGACAATGGCGTAAGCTGCAAGGCCAGGCTATCTGAACTGGGCGTTCCAGAATGGAAGTTCTTTGAGAGCAAAAGACACTATGCAAAGGAGCAGGCGTCTTCCGCATCAACTGCGGGCGAGTTTCTTCAGTTGACTGCCGGAGGCGACTTCGTTCCGATGCCGTCATTTGCGGCGAAGACCGGCAGAGGGTTCTCAAAGAAGAACACACAGGCGCCAAAGATGATAAGCGTCGAGTTGCGCACTCCGAACGGAACGATGATGTGTATCCAAGGCGAGCTCGACAAAGAGTGCCTGCAGTCAATAATCCAAGCGTCTAGCGTCCGTGTTTAGTTTGAATGACAGCATGCGGTACATGTATTACACTCAGCCGACCGACATGCGTAAGAGTTTCAATACATTGAATTGAGTGGCATAGTGACAGATGTCCTTGGATGCGACACTTGCGACGGAAGTGTATACATATTCATGAACAGAGCGAGGAATCGTATAAAACTGCTGCATTGGGAACCGGGAGGAATGGTCATCTACTCCAAGCTGCTTGAAGCCGGCACCTTCGGACAGCCGATCATGTCAAGCAAAGACGAACTGGCTGGGACAATCGAGTGGAGGGACCTCGTGCTTATAGTCGAAGGAATCGTCGAGAAAAAAGACGGTCGGCGGCAACGTCTGGATGAGTTAAAAAAGCTTAGAAGATAGCGAAGAAAAGCTGCCATTAACTTGCGTATATCATTGATTTTTACTAACTATTACATATAGAAAAACAAGGTAAAAAGAGATGATGACCGACGCTGAAATTACAGCCCTTATCGTAGAAATCGCAACCCTCAAGAAGCAGGTGTCCGACAAAGACGACGTCATTGCCAAGCTCAATGATGAGTTGACGCGGCTCCTCAATAAGGTATTCGGTCACACGTCCGAAAAACATCTCCCTTTTAATCCTGCCCAGCTCCTACTGTTCGACCAGAAGGAAATGAGCGAAAGCGAGAGGGCGGCTCTCGAAGCCGATGTCAAGAAGGCGGATGACACCATCACCTATACTGTAACCAGAAAGGCAAAGCCTTCGCGCAAGCCTCTTGACGACAGCAGACTGGAAGCCGTGGAAACCCACATCTACCCAGACGGCACTTGTGACGAGACCGGCAAGCTCAAACCTGAATATGTAGAGATCGGCACCGAGGAAACCAGAACTCTTGAGAGGGTGACAGCCCGCGTATTCATCAACAGCACTGTACGACACAAGGTCATTCTCAAGTCCGACATTGAAAACAACTTGCCTGAAGACAGGATAATCCTGATTGCAGATCTTCCCCTGCAGCCCGTTCCGAGATGTATAGCAGGAGCTTCTGTATTGGCGGACATAGTGATTGGAAAGTTTATGTATCATCTCCCGCTCTACCGCCAGATACAGCAATACAAGGAATCTGGGATAACGATAAGTGACTCCACAATGGGAGACTGGTACGAGGCAGCGGTCGAACGGCTCAAACTTCTGTATGACCTCTTGCGGAAGCAGATACTCCAAAGCGAATATATTCACGTGGACGAGAGCATGGTTCCGGTCATAGACAATGAGAAACATAAAACCAGAAAGGGTTATGAATGGTGCGTCCTTGACCGGTGATGTCATGTTCTATTATGACAGGGGCAGCCGTGCTTCCAATGTTGCGCGCGAATTGCTGGGCGTCTATAAGGGCAATGTCCAGACAGACGGAAATGCCGGTCAGTCAACCCGAACTATCATAGCGACTTTACACGCTTTCTTGTGTCAATTCTCGGCGCAAACACCGCGACAAGACTAATAACAGAATACAGACTTGGAGTCCCCAAAGCTCGCGACGTCATCTTCTTCCAGATTGATATCCACAGTCGCTGTCGCACGGGCAAGGTAATGAAATACGACGCCGTCACAGGACATCGAATCAAAGATGAGAACATCGGTGGCAGAGTCAACTGGATACACTCTATTATGAAGAGCAAAGGCGGACTTCCTCAGAATTGGGAACTCACTCAGTGCCTCTTCGGAGAACATCTGCTATCCAATTGCCCCGGAAGCACCATCGCGCTGGTCGAATCAGAAAAGACTGCTGTAATTTGCGCTGCTCTAATGCCTGAATATGTCTGGCTTGCCACAGGTGGCAAATCGCAGCTCGGAGATAAACTCAACGTCCTACACCAGCGTACTATCGTCGCATTTCCCGACGTGGATGGCTACGAGCTCTGGAAGCAGAAGGCAGGAGAACTCAGTTCGATTCGCATCACAGTGTCTGACTATTTGGAATCAACAGCCACGCCGGAAGAACGCGAAGCGCACATCGACATCGCAGACAGACTGATTGCTCAGTTCCGGGACGGTACGCTCGTTCCTCCAGCTGACTGTCCCACCGCATCCTCGCCATCGTCCCAGTATGGGACACCGCTGGAAAATCCGGACTTTTTGCAGATTGCGCAGTACATTTCCCCTGAATATCAGGGCGATGTCGCCATCATGATGGATGAACTCGGACTAGTCCCAATCGACGTCTGTCTCTTGTCCCAAAGTCAGGGACAATAAGTCGTAAAACCCAATTTTTGTCCCAAATGTCCCCACTGTCCCAATGCTTGGGACGTGGGACAAAAGGACAGCAAACAACCAAAGAATTATGACAAATCAGATACAGCAGGTCGTTAAACTGCTTCTTTCATATCCCCAGATGCTCGCTTGCTGGAGCGCCACTTCATTCGTATTTCTTTCCGATGAATGTTTCGGTTTCAAGGTCAGCACGTCAATCTACAACGGCACTGTCCTTATCACCTGGCAGGACAATGCCATCTACTCCATCCAGTTCCGTGATATGGAACTCAAGATTTTAGGAATCTCCAATGCAGAGAAAGTTCTGGATACAGTCAAGGATTATGTGGAGAATGGAGAGGTGTGGGTGTAACGATATTTGGGAGCATCATAATTGCGACACGTAACAAATAAAGAACTATATTTGCAAAATAAAAAAGAGACAAAATATGAGTAAATTAATAAATGTCGACAGCGATTATTGCCTCTGGATAAATCAACTTATTGAACGTTACAGCAGTTGTCAAATACGTGCAACTGTAAAGGCATACGAGGAGTTACTTCGATTCTATTGGTCAACTGGAGAAGACATTATAAAGAAGAAGGCCGAAAGCAGGTGGGGTGAAGGAGTCATCAACTCAATCAGTCAAGATCTGACTGCGGCGCTGCCAGGGGTCAAAGGCCTGTCTCCGACTAATCTTGGCTATGCGAAAAGATTCTACTCTCTTTATTCTCAACTCGATACGTTTTACCCACAGCTTGTGGGCAAAACTGAATATGAACAGCTGAAGTCCATCATCTTCCGCATCCCGTGGGGCCATCAGCGCTATCTCATTGACAAATTCTACAACAACCCGAAAAGAGCATTCTATTATGTGCGACTGACTCTTGAAAATGGTTGGTCAAGGGCAGTTCTTTTGAACGCAATTGATCTAGACTTGAAAGAACCAGAAGGAAAGGCCGTCACCAATTTCTCATTGACACTCCCCAAGGGCGATCTGGCACAGGAAATGACGAAAGACCCATACCTGTTTGATTTTGCAGCTTTGACAAAGCCATACAAAGAAGAGGAACTGAAGCGGGCTCTGATGAAAAACATCGAACAATTCCTCCTGGAACTCGGTACTGGATTTGCATTTATGGGGCGAGAATATCGCCTGATCGTAGGAAGCACAGAGCAATTCATAGATATGTTGTTTTACAACACGAGATTGCGTTGTTATGTCGTCATTGAAGTCAAGGCCGTAAAATTCCAGCCGGGTGATGTGGGACAGCTCGGTACGTATGTGTCCGCTGTCAACCATATTTTGAAGACTCCGGCAGACAATCCGACAATAGGATTGCTAATCTGCAAGACAAAAGACAATGTCCTTGCCCAATATGCCCTTGAATCCAGTTCACAACCGATAGGAATCTCTGAATACGAACTGTCAAAGGTTTATCCGGCTGACTTCAAGAGTACACTGCCGAGCATCGAAGACATCGAGAATGAGCTGAAAGACAAGCAGTGAAACACACTTAGGTGTTCTGGCTACAAACCGATAACACTGAGTAGTTGCCTTCCATCAGTCCTTCAACTGGTGGAAGTTTTTTATGCTCTCCCAAACTCCCATTCGAGCTGACATTTGCTGCAGATTGTTCTGAAAGGCGCTATAAATATTGATAAAAAGTCGTAACTTTGGAAGTGTAGATGTGTAATTATTACCCCGTACAGACTTTTTTAGCATCATATTTACGTTTATGAGCCAAAATCTAATAACCAATCAGGACAAGTTCCTGTCAGAAGTAATTAACAACATACTTCCAGGATGCGACAAGGCATATTTCCTCGTCGGATATTTCTATTTCTCCGGATTTCAAGAAATCTATGAACAACTCCGAGATAAACACCTCCGAATTCTTGTCGGCCTTGATATTGAGCGTAGTTTAGCCAACGGCATACGTGAAATTGACGATTATTCTCAAAAGACCAAGACACGTGTCCAAACTCGCGATGAATACTACCAAGGGCTAGTTGACATCTTCAACAATACGGACTTCTTTGATACAGAGCGCCAAATAGAGGCGTTCAAATTATTTTGCGATAAAATCTCGAATGGTACCCTGGAAATCCGCAAAACACAAGACCCCAACCACGCAAAGCTATATCTTTTTGAGTATAAACCCGAGAATCAGTCGATTACTCAGCAGCCGGGTCAAATGATAACCGGCTCAAGCAACCTCTCTGTAGCAGGCCTTAAAGGACGTATCGAGCTTAATACCATCCTCCATGACCCTATTTACTACAACGAAGGTAAGGAACTCTATGACGGGCTCTGGAACACGGCGGTGCCTGTAGCTGACCTTGAGCACCTACCGGAATTCATCGAGAAAGTCATCAAGAAAATCTGGATGGAGAAACTCTATTCTCCATATGCAATGTTTATTCGCGTCCTACAAGAATATTTCTCTCAACCTGATGACAAGAATCTTCTGAAGCCAAGCGATATTACCGATGGGACATATACCGACCTTAAATACCAGATAGATGCCGTTCAAATGGCGATAAAGGCCATAGAAAATCACGATGGCGTTATTATCGCTGATGTTGTGGGCCTTGGTAAGAGTATCATCGCCTCTACTGTGGCCAGAAACCTCCATCTGCGTACGATCATCGTAAGCCCGCCGCATCTTAAACAACAGTGGGAAGAGTATAGAGATCAATTTGGTTTTACCGCATCCATATTCAGCAGTGGTAAGATAGAATCCGCCTTGGATCACTACCGGATGATTGTCCGCAATAACGAACAGTTCCTGATTATCGTAGATGAGGCGCACAAATACAAAAATGAGGAGATTCGGGATTACAGTATTCTCCACGACCTATGCATGGGCAACAAGGTGATGCTATTGACTGCGACCCCATTCAACAATCGCCCAAACGACATATTCTCGATGCTCAAACTTTTCCAGATTCCTAGTAAATCGACGTTGAAGACAGTAGATGACCTCGGCGCCGCATTTCGCGAACTTATCAAGAATTACGAGGATATAGCGGATGCACAGCGCAAGAAGACTATGTCCGAGGATGAAATTAAGACAGAAAGTCAGCGAATAGCCAAGCAAATCCGATCAATTATTTCTCCACTGGTTATCCGTCGTTCACGTTTGGATCTTGATGAAATTCCCGCCTACAAGGCTGATTTAAAAGCTCAGAATATTCAAACGGTCATCCCTGAAGATCCTGTTTCGCTTACATATAATCTTGGTAAAGAGAAAGACCTATATTTACGCACACTTTCCAAGATTTCACCAACGGCAGAAGAAAAACTGGAACACCAGAATGATGAAAGCTTTATATACTACAAATCCGCTCGTTACAAACCATCATCCTATCTTACTGAAGATTCCGACTTACTGGACGAATTAAAGCGAGAGTTAGAAAAAAAGACCGGTATCAGCCTGGCCCTCCTGCTTGGACGACAAGCGAGTGTTTCTGATTTTATGCGTAAAATGCTGGTCCGTCGCTTCGAAAGTTCAGTAGCCGCGTTTAAACAGTCCCTCAATTCAATGATTCTTTCATCAGAGAGCATACTTCGCTGGATTGAAAAACGGGATAAGATCCCAGTTTACAAGAAAGGTTCGCTGCCCGATGTTGAAGAATTCTATGAAACTACAGATGACGATTTGAGTCGGGAAATAGAAGAAGCATTTGAGAAATACACTGACCGAGGCTTCTTTGAGATTGATATGAAATACATAAGGCGTGACGAGTATCTGGCTGATATGCACGCCGATTTGTCCCTGCTCCGGGCAATTCGCAAAGAATGGTTCGGTAAAGACCAGAAAATTCGCTTTGATCATAAGCTTACGGAATTTAAGGCACAACTTCGCTTCCTCCGTCAGAGTGATCCCAAACGCAAAATTGTCGTGTTCACAGAATTTGCCGACACAGCCAATTACTTAGGTGATGCCTTGAAAGATGACAATCTGGGCATTTTTAAGTACACCTCTGGAGATAGTTCCGTTACCAGTAAAAAGACGATCCGTGAAAATTTCGATGCCGGGCTCAAAAAGGACTTTCAGAAAGATGACTATCAGATTCTGATTGCCACTGACGCTATATCCGAAGGCTACAACCTCCACCGTGCCGGAACAATCTTCAACTATGATATTCCATACAATCCTACCCGTGTTATTCAGCGTATAGGACGAATCAATCGTATCAACAAGAAGATGTTCGACAAGTTGTACATTTACAACTATTTTCCAACTGATATTGGTGAGCAGGAGACCCGAACTAAACAGATTTCCACACTGAAAATGGCTATGATTCATGCTATTATGGGGGAGGATACTAAGGCTCTCACAAGCGATGAACAGCTCAATGCTTTCTTTAAGGAAAGATATCGTAAGGAATTGGCATCGAGTGAAGAACTTTCTTGGGACACAAAATACCGCCGCATCCTTGATAGCGTCAAAAATACAGACATCCAACTGGAGGCTTTGGACATTCCGCACAGGGCTCGCATTGGCAGGAATGCGGAAAAACCTATTCAGGGTGTCCTTTTATGTGGCAAGAAAGGCAACGATTTCGTCTTCAAGTTGGGACAGCATGATGATATAAATCCAATCTCCATAAGCGCAGAAGATGCTTTTGGACTCTTTGAGGCCGACGAAAGCGAAAAACCTCTCGCCGTTAGCAATCAATTTGAGCCCGTGTATCAGGCAGTCAAAGCCAGGCTCTTCAAAGACACAGTTGACACCGAGGCTGAACGTAGCCGCCGTGAAGCATTCTCCATCATAAAAGCTTGGATGAAGAACAAGATTCTTTCAAGTGACTATCTTGAAGACTTGTTACTACTAATGCGCAATGACGGCCTTACCGGAGAGGAGGTTCGCTTTATCAACAAGTTGTCCATTAAGGATGCAGATAAACTACCTAAGAAAATCACGCCGGACTATATCAAGCGCTGCATCATCAAGATGAATGCTGTGGACGAAGGTGAGGAGACCCTAATTTTAGCAGAAGAAATCAAATAAAAAATCACAATAGACTATGCAGTTCAATAAATCATATAACCGTCAGGAATTCGTGAACTTCCTTCGCGATTCTTTTCTTCCTGATGATTTCCAACCCATTGAAACTCCTGTTAAGCTGCACACGCAGACTAAATACACCGGGTCAGTCACCAAGCTCGGCTCCTGTCCATCCCTGGATCTCGTAGTCTATGAGATTCAGCATCATTCCAAGAATGATGTTCGCGTGGGACTCTCAAAGGAAGCGTTTCGTGTTCTAGCGGACGAGTGGGAAGACCGTGCGTTGGTGATTTTTGTGCCGGAGGAATCTGCTTCAAATTATCGCTTTTCGTTGATCACTGTAGATTTGGATATGACCGACACCAGCAAACTGAACAAGCGCTACTCCAATCCACGTCGCTATTCCTACTATCTGGGGACTGGCATTGCTACGCACACGCCTGTCCAGTTTCTTATCCAGAAAGGTCGCGTCGCCAATGAAGAAGACCTAAAAAACCGCTTTTCAGTTGAAGTTCTTACGAAAGCCTTCTACAATGAACTTTCCGATTGGTATGCCTGGGCAGTCCGTATTGTTCGTTTTCCGAACAAAATTGACGACTCCTATGACGATGATAAATTCAATGCTGAGGCTACTATTCGCCTGGTCACCAGGCTTATATTCGTTTGGTTCTTGAAACAGAAGCATCTTATTCCAGATGAATTCTTCGACGAAAAGTATATAGCCGATAATCTTCTGAATAGTTTTGAGCCCAATGCCATTGTAAATCTCTTTGGGAAATCCGAAGAGAGCTGTTACTATAAAGCTATTCTTCAGAACCTGTTCTTTGCAATGCTCAACAGTCCGATTACACCAGAGGACAGGGACACCATCAGTGAGCGACGTTTCAGGAATGGACGCAGCGACTATGATAACAATAAGCTGATGCGCTATGAATCAATGTTTGCCAATCCAGCACTCTTTGTCGAGTTGGCAAACAAAACGGTACCATTCCTTAACGGTGGTCTTTTTGATTGCTTGGATGACAAAGACAACGGCAATTATGTTGATGGATTTTCAGATAGAGAAGCCGTACAACGCGCACTGATAGTCCCTGATTACCTGTTTTTTGGAGACACGGTCGGCAAAAATATTGACCTGTCAGAGTGGTATGGTGATGCCTCCAAGAAGAAAGTTAGCGCTTCAGGCATCATAGATATCCTTAAACGCTATAATTTTACAGTAGAAGAGAACACCCCTTATGACCAGGAGGTTTCCCTTGACCCTGAACTTCTGGGCAAAGTCTTCGAAAACTTGCTGGCCAGCTACAACCCCGAGACTAAGACAACTGCACGAAAGCAGACGGGGTCATTCTACACACCTCGTGAAATCGTGCAATATATGGTGGACGAAAGTATCATCGCCCATCTCAACAAAACTGTGGGTAAAGACCTTGAACCGGAGTATCGCAAGCTTGTAAGCTACACAGATGAAATCCTTAACTTGACGCAAGAGCAGAAGTCCAGTATAATCAACGCCCTTTATGACTGCAAGGTTCTTGATCCGGCCTGCGGTTCTGGCGCTTTCCCGATGGGCATTCTTCAGCAGATGGTTCACATCCTTTCCGAACTTGACCCAAGTAACGAAATGTGGGAGGAACTTATTCTTAATAAAGCCATACAGGAGAGTGATGATAAGGATATTCAACTTACCCAAGATGAAAAGGAAGAGAAACGTCGTGATATCGAGCGTAGCTTCAATGAAAGCCTCAACCACCCGGACTATGCCCGTAAACTATATCTCATAGAGAACTGTATATATGGCGTAGACATCCAGCCTATTGCTATCCAGATATCCAAGCTCCGCTTCTTCATCTCTTTAGTGGTTGATCAGAAAGCGAATAGCAATCCGGTGGAGAACTTTGGAATCCGACCTTTGCCGAATCTGGAAGCAAAATTCGTAGCTGCCAATTCCCTGATAGGGCTCAAGAAGAATAACTCTCTCTTCGTTACCAATATCATCGATATCGAGGAACAGTTGCAAAAGGCTAATCATAAGATATTCAGCGCCAAGACCTATAAGACCAAGCGTAAGTATCGTGAGCTCCTGAAGACCTTCAGGCGTAAAATGGTGGATAAGTTGGCCGAAGTGGATATCATTTCCAATGACCAGGTAGAACAACTAGCCTCTTGGGATATGTTTGATCAAAATAGTTATGCAACATTCTTTGATCCAGAGTGGATGTTTGGAGTGTCGACCGGCTTTGACATTGTGATTGGGAATCCACCGTATGTATCAACAAAAGGCGTAAAGGAGGAAGACAAGAAGAAATATGAAGCCGAGTTCGGCTTTTCTGACGATACCTATAATTTGTTTACTTTCAAGGGGTTGAGCCTAACCAACCAGGGCGGGTCATTGTCTTATATTATTCCGAAGACTTTCTGGACCACCGGTACAAAACGCGGTATGCGGGACTTGATCTTAGGAAAGCAGATCCGCTATGTTTTTGACACTGCAAATCCTTTTGAGGCCGTTATGGTAGACACCTGTATTATCCAGGTACTGAATGAAGCTTACACTGGAGAAAACAAGGTCAATTTCCTTGATGGCAGCAAGGATTTGAGGAATCCGATTGTCTTTGACCCCATTGAGCAGAGAATATATCGAAACACGCAAAATTCCGTGATTTTCAAGCCATCTGCATACAATATGCACATTTGGGAGCTATACGGCGAGAAGGTTAAAGATTTGTACAATCAGTGGTGGGATAAGATTGAGACCAGCAAGAAGATTAACCAGAATGCGGCGGCTCTTAAGAAGTATAGAGAGAGTCTGAAACCTGGCGACATTGCGCTTTTGGGATGCCTTACGGAGGGTGGCCAAGGGTTAGCTACCGCTAATAACGGTAAGTACATTGCTGTTCGCAAATCAACAAAATGGGCAGGGAACATACTTGAATCCCGCCCTAAGAAATTGCAGGAGGCGGTGGTCCGCTTCAAGATAACGCCGCGTGAACTCAATGGAATGTCGCCGGCACAATTCCTTGCGACAAGTACAGAGCAAGAAATTGCGGACACTTTTGACCGTCTAAAAGAAAGATATGGTCGCGATATATTTGGTCAGGGCTATATCTATAAACTCATTGATGATTCAGAACTGGCAGATGTCGATTCCTTGACGGATGATGAAAAAGAGAACGGTATTGATACTTCCAAAAAGTATTATGTGCCTTATGATAAGGGAGATAAGGATGGGAATCGATGGTATCTCGAAACTCCTTTTGCGATGGCCTGGTCCAAGGAAAATGTCCATTATTTGAAGACTGATCCACGGGCTCGGTATCAAGGGTATACGTTCTTTTTTAAGGAGGGTTTTTGCTGGACGGATATAAATTCTACTTTTTTGAAGGCGAGATTAAAGGGGAAAGGAATCTTTGATGTCGTAAGTATGTCCTTGTTCTCAAAAACGTTGATTCCTGATTGGTTTTATGTCGTTGTGATTAACACGTCGTTCATGAGTCTATATGTGGACAACTTCATTAATAACACTTCCCACTTCCAGATAAACGATGCAAGGCAGGTCCCGATTGTTATTCCTACTGAAAGCCAACTTCATAAAGCTAAGGAACTGTTTCACAATGCATTTGATATAAAGAGGAAGCAACTTCGACGGGAGTTACAAGAAGAAGTTGCACTTGCATCTATATCAAGTATTGAAGCATCCGTAGAGTCATTAGTCAGAAGTATCTACGGAATATAGCTCGTCAACATGTTTATCGATTCGATGCTCAATAGCTCTCAATTCGTCATCGCTTTCGGTTGTGGATAAGGCATTAGCATTTTCGTCTTTTCTAATCCCTACTGCACGACGGAATAGGGGCTCAATGTCTTGAAGTTCTGTTTGAGTAGGAATGATTACAGGTAGCATTCGAATATCGTTGATTTGAATGTTTACAGAACAATTGATAAATGTCCTGTAATAGTTGAAAAGCAGATTAGAATTCAGAATGCTAACAAAGTAATAATTAGGCGTTTGGGCATATATGGTTGACAGGGACATTGCCCCGACATCGTTAACCGAAGCGCTCTTCATTTTGGCTTTCAGAAGCCTCGCTTGGGGGTTCAATACGTTGTTCCAACAAAAACCCTCTACTTTATGGAATAGATCTTATCAATCGTATTATCAAGTCTTACCTGAAGAAGGCGTAACTCCTCCGGATGATTTGTCGTTTTCTTTATCCTAATTGCGTCATCAAAGATGCGGCGAAGTTCTACTAACTCATCCTGTGAGGGAACAATAATAGGCAATTGTCGAGCATCGTTGATTTGAAAGGTCTGCGTATTATTTACGTAATTGTCAACGTAATAACTCATCAACGTGGAGTTAATCAGACAAATAATATAGTACTCCGGGACCTTTGAAGTAAGGCCGTATAAGCTCATACTTTTCACATCATTGATACTCTTCTGTTTCAAGCGACATTTGAGAAAAGTGGTATTGATATCACTCCAGCACAGACCCTCCTTAAAGTTGAATTGAGGATTCCTGACCACGGGCATACCAGCGCCTTTCTTGCCGGAGTTAGTCTTCAAATAATGGACGGTATTCCTGAACCGTGGTCAATATATGCCACGATTCCAGCGTTCACTTGTGATTTTGGTTGGAATCCTAATTCCAGTATATGCTAAGTATCTGTAGAGCGTACCTCTGGCTACTTTAATCTTTTTCGCAATTTCCGGAATGCTCGTGCCATTGGCTAATTGCTTAATAATGAATATGTGTCTTCTCATACAAATTTTGTTAAGTGCTTTGTTTCTAACACCTTTCTTGCGCCCAAGGTCCGTTCCTTCGGCTATTATTCTGGCCAACGCCTCTTTTGTCCGCTGGCTTATGAGGTTGCGCTCAATTTCTGCCGAGAGGCCAAAGGCAAAGGCCAGTACTTTGCTCTGGATGTCCTCACCCAGCCGGTAATTATCCTTGATTGTCCACACTTTGCACTCTTTGGTCATACAAATGTTTAAAATTTCCATAATCATGAAAAGATTCCTGCCTAGACGGGAAAGTTCTGCACAGATAATCAGATCATCTTTTTTAACCATACGAAGAAGAATCCCTAGTTGTCGCTTATTGTAAGCCTTGGTTCCGCTTATAGTCTCTTCAATCCATCCGTCAATTGTAATAGAGTTTCTCTTGCAAAAGTTGTTGATTTCGAATCTTTGATTTTCAACAGTCTGCTTATCACTGCTTACTCTGATATAACCGTAAATCATATGCTGATAAATTTTATAGTGGCTCATTGACATAAATCTACAATGAATATAATTACGCTTCGGCCACTCTTCGTTCATTTAGCCTCGCGGCTTCATTCCCTTAGAATAGCCTCCATTAGCAGCAAGGTATCAGCCGAATTCCTGCAGTCAGTCCACAGATATATTCAATAACGGAAGCTAAACTTCCAAACCAAACGCCCGGCAAGACATCCGGCATCTCCGCATCCACTCCGATGCCGAAAGACTTGCCTTAATGGGGCAGAGCGGAACCGGAAGTTTGACGCTCTCCGCTGCGCTCCGACCGCAAACCTCCGGCCTTCCAAACTCGCTCCGCTCGATAACACAGTAGCGGTGTCGAGACTTCAGCCGTTCTCCGTTTCTCTCCGAAAGCCAGAAGACTCGACCATTTCCTCCCCCACAGCCCCACAGGGGCCATAACCGACACCGCTCCAAAAGTGCAAAAACAACCCTTGTTCCTCGAATACCGCAGCATAACATAATCTATCGAGATTGTGTAACAGGTCGTTGGGGTTCCTTCCCCACCGCCTGTTTTCGCTTCGCACACAATCTAGATTATGTTAAGCGGCTCCTCTATAAGAACGCGAAGGTCCGTCCTTCGAAAAACGCCCTGTCGGGTCGGCCGGCAATATAAGGGGTTCGCTTCGCTGGCCACCGGCCTCCAGGCCGCTTGCTCCCCCCTGGACTTTCTGCTTCGGAGTGCGAACGTCAGTACACATATCAGTGTTGGTGGTAATAAAAGTGAGTACCATTGTACACGGCAGAAAGTCCGCCTGCGGCATTGCCGTCCTCCGTGCAGCATCCGCTGCAGGGTCGCTTCCGTGGCCTGCTCCTCTTGCAAAAACCTTCTCCGCTATCGCTTCGGCCTTCGGCATCAGGTTTTCACAAGAAGAGCATTCCACTCCTTCTCCAAGGTAAGGCTCCGCCTTGTCATATTACCGGGCTCTCGCCAGGACTCACACGTAACAAGGTCCTGCGAATGGAGATTTCCTTCGGAAAACTCCAGTACCTCGCTTGAGAGTTGGTATCGTTAAACCCTCCAAGGCCGGCACTACCGTGCCTTGAGATTGCTCCTTCGTCGCAACTCACTTTCGAGGAGAGAGGTATCGGTCACTCAGCAGGTCGGCAGAGCCGCCCAGCTCAGTAACCGATGTTGTCATTAGCGGCACAGAGTGCAGCAGCGGTCGACATCCGTGCGCTATGGCACACCGATGCCGCCCTTCCGCTCCAGTTACGCCATTTTTCCTCCGCTATGCTCCGGATGGCTACACTTCCGCTGATACTGCTGTAAACCAATTTAGAACGAAGACTTCATCTTATCGGATTTCAACAGTCAGCCGGATGCACTTTATCGGAATTCGGATAGTTGTTTTCTGCATTTTATCGGAATTTAGACATTTTTACTACCTTTGTATCAACGATATAGGCAAAACGTATGATTAAAGAAAGACTCATCCTGCAAGTCCTTGCAGAACAAAGAGATGAAATATCGGAGTATAACCCTTCGGAGTGGGTGTCCCGCAGGGAGGAATCGCTGTTCGAGTTTGAAAGCAGCATGGCCCAGGTGGTTATAGGCGTGCGGCGTAGCGGAAAGTCGACAATCTGTCACAAAGTACTGCTGGAGCATGGAATCCGATATGGTTACGTCAACCTTGACGACGACCGACTCCTCGGGATAAAAGCGGAGGATCTGAACACTGTCCTATCGTGCGTATATCAACTTTACGGGACGGATGTTCCCTACCTCTTTCTGGACGAAATTCAGGACGTGGACGGGTGGCACCTCTTCGTAAATCGGCTACTCAGAAGCAAAATGAAGATATTCGTAACGGGCAGTAATGCCAAACTCCTCAGCAGCGAACTAGCTACGCACCTAACCGGCAGATACAATGAAATCCGCCTCTTCCCGTTCTCATTCGCCGAGTATTGCACATTCCATCAGATTGACACTGCCGGCATTACTACAAAGGCAGAAGCATCCCGCAAGAGCGCTTTCATGGACTACATCGGAACAGGAGGTTTCCCCGAGCTTCAGCGAATCAGGAACAAGCGTGGGTATATCGAGAGCCTCATCAGCGCCATCTTGGAGAAAGACATCAAACGCCGCTTCAAAATCCGTAATGTCGATGCACTGAGAAAGATTGCCAATCACCTGATCAATAACGCCTGCCAGGAAATTAACTACGACGACATGTCCGAAATCCTCGGTATCAATGACAAGACCTGCAAAAAATACGCGGACTATCTCCGTCAGGCATTCCTCATCCAAATTCTCACCAAGCACTCCTTCAAAAGTAAGAATCGTATCAGAAATTCTAAAGCCTATATAGTAGATCCGGGGTTCCAGAACAACCGAGAGAACTCGATGGCCGGAGAAAACATAGGCTGGAGATTAGAAAATGTGGTATACATCGAACTTCTCCGACGTTGCGCATATGATTTCCGTGATGTTTACTATTACAAAGCCAATCCAAGGGCAAAGGAAGTGGACTTCGTCGTCTGCGACAAAGACAAGGCTCTTGAGCTCATTCAAGTAGCCTACGAAATCGACACCCAGAAATCATTCAACAGGGAAACCTCGGCCCTCGTTCAGGCGGCAGGCCCACTTCACTGCGACAAACTCACCCTGATTGCGTTCTCCCCTACAAGAGACATCGAAATCGATGGCAAAACCATCCACATTATATCTGCTGTCGAATGGCTCTTGTCTTAGACAACTTGCATACTCTGGTCCCCACTACGCACAGCAATACCGGAATCCTTCGGGAACCGTGCCGTATATATTCTTGAGGATATTGCTCATGTGATGCCGCGTGGCATATTTTGCACTCCACTTGATGTCGGGATTTTTGCTATAATAATTCTGGCTTACTCGTTTTTCTACGATACGTCTCACTTTGCGGACTGTAGCATTGTCTTCTATGCGAATGGAAAGATCGCCCAGTTTCTTTCCTTCCATAAAGTCCAATCTCTCATTCCTGATTGCTGACGTCTTAGACTTGATATAACTAGTGTTGCTGTAGTAGAAATTTTTCATAGCATGTTTTTCTATATTCATCCCAAAATTAACTATACGTACATATACCCCATACACGGCTTTATCTTACAATATAATTTGGACATTCGGTCATTTATTGCAATATTTGCAGTGCAGACGCCACCATCTAAGGGTTAACTTTTTTTCAATTATTAAAATTATAAACCCTTAGAAACCTCGCGATAGTATCAAGGTCAATCGCTTTTGGGATATGGAAACATTGAACAATATTGCCGGTGGTATGAGTGTAATGGATGCTTATGCAGGAATGACCTGCAAGGTAGAACAGGAGCCAACGATTCTTGACCTCTACGACCCGGAGTTCCGCGCTTTTCTGG
>OHFC01000059.1_pt1 | contig 45777 bp, 36 predicted proteins | sample 1567421 | NCBI WGS metagenome assembly OHFC01 (sample SAMEA3879600, study PRJEB24766) | human gut metagenome | biome: human-associated habitat; feature: feces | place: USA | collected 1985/1987 | reverse complement strand
ATTTCTGCCCTGAATGCGGAGCGCCACTTAAAATCGCGAATTATCAAAACCAGCCAAGGCTTCTCTTAATCGCCGTAAACATTTATCGATCGAGACGGTCTTTGCCGTTTTCATCAAATCTGATTCACTGAGACGCGTCCCTTTATATAACACAGAGGCGAATGGTTTTGACTTATCTTCAAGATGATGAGATATAACTTCTAAAAATAAGACCTCACATCCGATATAATCCATCATATACTGCGTGGCATTTAATCTAAACCGGTCACAGATATCAACAAGGTTCATCAAAGACGGGATTATATGTACTGTCTCGCCGGAAGTCTCATATTCAAACAGAACTATTCGTGTTTGAAGTATTGCATTCAAAAAAGCAACGCGACCTCTAATCACTGGGACCATAGTATAAACTTCATAGTTCCAAGAATCAACAGCGTACTTACTCAAAAGTTCATCTAGATACGACATTAAATCCTTTTCGGCATAGAAAAGTTCACGTAAACAATCGTCTCCAATCTCTTGCTTTGACAGTATATCTCCAACAACTTCCTTGACAATACTAAAAAAGATGGACATGGACAACTTGTCAGTATGCGTTTTCGACACGAGATTAAATAAAGATATGACCAAATTAAGAATATCCTCAGAAATGTCACTGTTCTTCTTCAAGCCGACAATGCAATTCCACAGCCAGGTCAAAACATCGCCAATGATATCGTTAAAGGCAAATGGGGACTCGGCGACATCGTCAACATATCCTTTGATATGTCCTATGATAGATTGTATTTCTGAGGAAGATCTCGAGTTCCATAACTTCGCGCATTCTCCTGCCATCAATAGGGATATCAATTGTGCCCCTTGGACGTTCTTTCGCTCCATAGCTACGTCAAGAAGCTCACATCCGAGAGCATAAGAATCTTCGCCAGTTAGGCAATTAAACTGGATCATCAGACGAAGAATATTGGGCCAGTTGGCAGAAGAATGACGTACATTGTCTCTTGCCTCGCAAAAGATGCGCGTAATCAACTCACCATTATTTGCACCATAGTCATGGATTAGCCTTGTCAGGTAGCTTTCATATAGTTGGTCAATTATTAAATGATTTGATTCTATATCCGGGCATTGATGTAAAAATGAGATTACATTATCAGTTTCAACGATGTAATTTTCGAGTATACGACATGTTTGGGATTTAATAAACATTAAAGATGCCAAGTAAAAAGTTTTATTCTCGACATCTGAATCCCGCACAAACTCCAAAAGTTTTTCACAACGTAAAGAAATAGATTCAAGATCGAATTGATGATTATAGCTTCTTATTATTGCATCATGTTCTCTTGTTATGTAATCCAGCGCCCCATAACTCAGGGCTTTATGCACTGCTGAGATTGACATATACCGCGTCATAAAAAGGCGACAAATATCTTCCCCAGCGATGGTTTCCAAAATGTTTTGCACTAAAACTCCATCCGCCAGGAACCGTTCTATCACATATTCAAGAATTATCTTTTCATACCCTTCGTCTTTGCGTAGTAAAACATTAAACACGTAATCCAAATTCTTTTCTGGGCTTTCCTTTATAAAGGCGGCCAGAATAGAAAGCCACGCATACACTGATACGCCGGAATAAATCAAGTTTCCACTATAAGAGTGCAGAGAGAGGAAAAATAGCCCATTACCGGAATAATACCTTAGGAAAAGATTGTAAAGATTCCGATATATTAAGGTACTTCGAGATGGTGCAAGTGTCTTTTTTACGGCATCCTTAAAAATTTGATGCTCGTAGACAATATGTTTATCTGATTGTCTTTCTCTAATTGCACCAATATAATACCGTAGTAGATAGGCGCCCTTTAAGTCAGTCCAATCAGGTGCCATCAATTCTTGAAGATCCATCAAAGAAAGGCCGTCATAAGACAATGCTAAATATGCTAACGCATCGTTGACGAAATCATAACCGATTGCACGACATGCTCTCTGCGTCAAAAGTTCAAAAAGGGCCTCCGAGCTTATTGAGAAAGATTGAACAAATGATAAGATGTATTTCTTTAATGCGTGACCGCCATCCGAATCCAGTTCTGAGCTTTTAGAATAATCGTACGAATCCAAATTCAGTAAAAGCGTCGAAGCTAACTTACCCCAAAGAGGATAGAAGCTATTTACACCCACTTCATCGCAACGAGTACTTACAGCGGATATAATCTCACGGGAGAGCACTTCGCTCTTCCCAGCTGATAATAATTCTTTTAGTAATAATGTCGATAAGTCTTCTTGGCTTATGAGTGGGATGACAATCTCCTTTGCAGAAATACATCTACGTTTAATTTCACTGAAATAGCTCGGATCTCCTGACAAAATCCAGGTACAATTGTCATTGATAAGCTTCAATAGTCGTAACCTAAATGACAAGTCTATCCTGTCAATATCGTCAAGAATGATGACAACAGATATACCCTTCGCCCTCGCTGCGATTATATTTTTATGAAAAGAATCAACGTCCTTAGAAACAGGGATGCCAATGAATTTACCCAACTCATCGTTCCAACGGCGAACAAGTTCCTCCACACTTCCGTCAGGATTCCCTACATGGGATAGAAGCAGTTGTTTTTCATTCTTCGTGGTCAGAATTCGGTTAGCGATTTCATTTAATAGCGTGCTTTTTCCAACTCCACAAGGACCGGAAACGTAAGTAATACTTCCAGGGACTGATATCCTGTCTATGATTGAAGACACGGTTTTTAATTGTCCTCTCAAGACTGATTCTCCACCATCTTCCTTTCTGGAGATTAAATTTCCATCGTTCAAGGATTTGATTATCGCATAAGTAATGGTTTCCTCAAACAAATCTCCAAATCCCTTCAAGGACATAAGACTATCTCGTGCAGCCATGCAGTCACATTCATACTCAATCAAATGTGATGCCTGACCGGCATTAGACATTGACTCACGAATAACATGTTTCAATGCGTCAAGCCTTTTTAAATCTTGACCTTCAGAGATATATGATTTCCGTGCGTCTGGAGGAAGGTTTATATATGAATTCTCGGTACGGAAAAAGAAAAAGCTCCGTCTCATTGATTCCTCATCATCAATCCCACCAGCAAGTATTTCAGCTGCGGTTATACTCTGAGGCTTATCGACAAACAATGACTTTCCATGCTGAGTGGACAAAACAAACTCATTCCATAATGTGTTATCCGGGACCCATCCATATCTTTCGCCTATAAGTCCGATGAAAAAAGGCCTGCACCGCTCTATTTCAGACATGCAGATCTTGATGACATCCATGGCATTCTGCTCTTCGCTTGTAGTGGATGTGTCAATCCCCCAACGAAGATCCACCGCTTTGACTCGTACATTCTTTTCTTTCAGCCGCCTATTTATCTCCGGAATTGAGAACTTCATAATGTAGTCACGTTCGTACTGCATATCGGTAAACGTACTACTTAAGAAAAGATATACGAGATAATTCATATGAACAAGGAACAAGACTGAATGAAAAGAAGAATATATAGGGGGCCACCACCGGATATTGAACCTATTGTTCTAACCATGCATCGAAAAGAGCATGGAGAGAAGCAGTCGCTGTTTTCAGCGTTTCTTGATATGCATCGCGAAAAGCAGTCGTTATTTTCAGCGCTTCTTGTTCAGAAACATCATGGATTACATAGTAACCCTGCCTATCATCATGGATACGATAGTAATATTGTGACAATCTGGCAATAATCTCCAATGAATCGCCTTCCACAATAATTGACCCACGCTGTCCTCCACGGCTCTCCGTAGTTTTGAAAGCCTCATTCCATATGGCTTGTCTTCCCATATAACACTTCATTTGATTGAGTCGGGTGAGAATTCTTATGAAAAGGGCGTCCGAATTTGCCGTTCTCTTCTTGTTATAAAAAACAAACAGTTGATCATAATCCTTTATTGGTTCGACATTGGCACAAAAAGGATCAGTAATAAAAAATGCTCCTGGCTCTAGTTTTGTTGTAAAAATTTTGATGTCAATCTTACTCATAAGTACTTGTTTTTGTTGGATTATACAAACCTTAAATTTGCAGCGTGGTTTTCTGCACCAAGGTTTATTATCACAAAAATAATAAATTTACGCTGACAATAAAAGTTCAACAAAGGACAATGTAGCCATCAATTTTCACAAATGGGAAAGACTCGCTTATCTTTTTTTTTGTACTGTCCGGCCCGTTGATCCAGGACCTGAATAAGAATATCCCTTAGTAGTAATAAGGTTTGTAGGTGAAGGATTGACGGCCCACTGTCCGATAAAAATGTAGGATTTATTGCCTTTAGTCTTGTTGAGATGATTGCCCAATAAAAAAAATAACCGAACTTTGACATTCAATACCTCTTGAGTGTTGTTCATTTGTTGAAAACATTTTATATTTTCCTGTCTTTGACACTTTTCTTTGCTAATGTCGATACCGACATGATTTTTTTTCATAACTTGCACTACCATTTTTTTCGCATTCATTACTTTGCTGATAAACAAATTATTTCAAAAATACGATCGACATATTTTAGAACCTACACCCAGATAGTCACAAAGAAGGCCATGAAGAGCATCATAGCCTCCAACAAGACTTCAAATGATGAAAAGGACAATGACGAGGTGTAGCCGGACGGGCGGCCAGCCACGGCCTCGGAAAGTGGGAGATGCCTGCCGGATACAAGTTCTCGCCTTGCATTTTTTTGAACAACCTGCATGTCGAACTTTTGGCAATACTGCTGATTATCAACAGTTTACACGAATACATGAAAGTCAGGTTACCCATTTTTTCATGCAACGTGTCTTTAACATTTCTTGCCAACATGCTATGTATCAATGTCTTAGACAATACACGTAGAGCCAGGTTGTTCAACTTTTTTCCGTCAGCCATACCTAACTGTATTGGAAATTATTTGTACAATTGCTATCTTGTGGAGAAAACGTAAAACTTTATGAACTACTGCCCTAACTGTGGAAAACCTGTTACAGGAGAGACAAATTTCTGCCCTGAATGCGGAGCGCCACTTAAAATCGCGAATTATCAAAACCAGCCGGCTTCAACCAATGAAGACAGATGGCTTATCGCATTGATTCTTTGCATTCTGGTAGGTTCATTGGGCGTTCACCGATTCTATACCGGAAACATAGTTACAGGTGTATTGATGCTTATAACGCTCGGCGGTTGCGGAGTCTGGACCATCATTGACCTTATTATGATAGCCGACAACACCTACCGCGACGGTAACGGCAATACACTGAAATAAATATAACCAAAAATCTATGAGCTTTTGTCCAAAATGCGGAGCGCAAGTTGCAGATGGAGCTACGTTCTGCCCTAATTGCGGATACAAACTGAGCGAGGCCCAGCCTGTATCGACACCACCTCAAACACAATCACCCTCACAAGCTACGACGACGAACTCCAAACCGTGTCCGGACAACTATCTTGTCTATGCGATTCTCACTACACTGTTCTGCTGCCTTCCTTTCGGCATAGCGGGAATTGTAAAAGCAGCTCAAGTATCAACCAAGTACCAGGCGGGTGACTACGAAGGAGCGGTTCAGGCAAGTGCAGATGCCAAGAAATGGAGCCAGATTGCTCTCATTTGCGGAATTGTGTGGTTTGTAATATACTTTCTCATATCATTGTGGTAGTTGCTGAAGTTTCATTGTACTAGAAAGACAGTCCTGGCATTGGCAACACTGCTGCTGGCAGGACTGTTCGTTTACATCTATGCCACAGTCAGCCCTGAATCAAGCAACTTGTTTCCCAAGTGCCTGTTTCTGCAGCTGACAGGTTTTCGTTGCCCCGGGTGCGGTTCACAACGGGTTGTACATTCATTGCTTACAGGCGACATTTCCGCAGCATTCAGGTACAATGCGTTCATGGTACTTATGATACCGTACATCATAATTCTGATAACCTCATATCTTCTACGCAAGAAGCACCCAAAGTTATATCTTGCCGTGTGCCACCGGTCGATAATCATTACAATATTCATCTTGGTAATCCTCTGGTGGATCCTCAGGAACATCTACAGCTGGTAATCCCGCATGCAAATGGACTGCGTGTCACAGACCGGTCTGCACACAGGATTGGCTTTTGCGGCTTTCTTGTGTTGATTGAAATGAAATTTTGGTACGCGAGAATGATTTTTCGCTCCTACGCGCCAACCAAATGCTTTTCTGGTAAGGGAAAGGTGTCGATGTTATTAGAAGGTTACAGGTTTCCGCCGGCTATTACGAATTTTATTATATCTGCTTGCGGTGTTTTTTTCGAACCAATGAGCATATCGCCAAAGCTGCAAAACACCTGTAACTTATTGAAGTATAGACTATTATATGGATTTGATCTATTTCTCAATATGCTCACTCCCATAAAAAAACAGGGTGATGAGCATATTTACATTCTGCTTCAAATCGGTATAATCAATTGGATATCAGTTCGTTATGTGGATATTTTTAGGTTCGTCTGGATGCTCATTGGTTCAGAAATCACCTATGGCGACGCTCTTTCTATCCTCTATGAAGTTCACGTCATAGGCAATCACGCAGATGGAGACAAGGTTCTTCAGAAGAAATCGTGTCACGAAATCACGCCGGCAGCGGCAAAAGCCCGCTCCGCTCAGGTGCTTCGCAATTCGCCGCGGGCTATGTCGCTGACTGGCTATCCATCGACAAGAGAATGTCCTGCACGATATCTGATGATGCCTTGTCAATCCTTGCCTGACACACGGCACCGCAGCCGGCAAATACGCCGGCCGGCTGCTTAAAGCAAACTGCGCAGCTCGGCCCAGGGCTGCTCCGCTTGCTTTGTGCCTCGGGCGCACTATGAAATGCAAACCAACCGGGATTTTACGTTGACCCGTTGGTCCCTCATTAGAGTATGTTCGTGACGGAGAAACACGAAAAAACCCCGGAGTAAAACTCCGAGGCTTCGTGATCCCAATAGGATTCAAACCTATAACCTTTTGATCCGTAGTCAAATGCTCTATTCAGTTGAGCTATGGGACCATACCAGGCACTAAGACCTTGTTATGCTTCTGCTGGTGCGTTTTCTTCCTTAACCATCACAAGCTTCTTCTCCTTAATTCTGGCCTTCTTACCAGAAAGCTTTCTGAGATAGAAGATTCTCGCTCTGCGAACGTGACCAACCTTGTTGACTTCAATTGACTCGATAAACGGAGACTGGAACGGGAAGATTCTCTCTACACCGACACCACCTGAAATCTTGCGGACAGTGAATGTCTTGGTGAATGGGGTAGCACCGCTGATCTGGAGAACTACGCCTCTGAACTTCTGGAGTCTCTCTTTATCACCCTCTTTAATCCTATAAGTAACGGTGATGGTATCACCACCTTTGAACTTAGGGAAAGATGCAGCTTTGTCGTTTACAAATGCCTGCTCTACTACTTTAATCAAATCCATTTTCTAAAATAATTTTTGCGCAACGTTACTTGAATTACAACGACAAGTAAGAGGTTACCTCGTTAATGGGACTGCAAATGTACGTACTTTTTTTGAATCTGCAAATTATTTTAGAAATTTTCTTTCATTTTATCGAAAAGATTTCTGTCTTCCCGGCTGAGATTAGGCACGAAGGAGTCACTTCCGCGCATTGATTCAAGTGCGGCCTTCTCGTCACTCTTGAGTTTCTTAGGCAGCCATACGAGATACTTTACATACAGGTCACCTACTCCGGAGCCATATCCCTTGACAGCAGGCAGGCCCATGCCTCTGAGTCTGACAATCGTGCCGGACTGGGTACCAGGCTCAATCTTGATCTTGTAATTGCCGTCAAGACAAGGAACGGTGGTCTCACCACCGAGAATGGCGTCAGTCACTGATATTATCTTGGTGTAGAACAGATTCTTGCCGTCACGTTTGAGAGAATCGTGAGGAATCTCCTCAATGACCACGAGCAGGTCTCCGTTCACGCCGCCGGATTTGGCAGAATGTCCCTGTCCCTGAAGCGTGAGCTGCATACCATCTTCCACACCAGCAGGAATATTCACCTTGATAGTCACTCTCTTGCGCACAAGACCGGTTCCGCCGCAGGAACGGCAAGGATTGCTGACAATCTTGCCTTCTCCGCCACATCTTGAACATGTAGTATAGGTAACAGTCTCACCGAAGATGCTTCTTACCCGCCGCTGTTCCTGACCTGTACCATGGCAGACAGGACAAGTCTGTATGTCAGAAGCATTTGCAGCGCCTTTACCGCCACAGTCAGGACATTGTTCATATCGGTCGATAGACACCTCCTTCACAGCACCTTTCGCGATTTCCTCCAAGGTAAGTCTCACTCTGGTACGGATATCACGTCCGCGCGGCACACGCTGTGCCCTCTGGCCACCGCCGAAACCGCCGAAGCCGCTGAACCCTCCGAAACCGCCGGAGTTGCCTCCGCCGAAATCGAACCCTGCACCGAACAGGTCCTTGAGAATATCATTGATATCAAACCCGCCGAAACCGCCGGAACTGAAGCCGCCTGAAGGTGCATTGAATCCGAACTGGTCGTATTTTGCCCTCTTGTCAGGGTCGCTCAAGACCTCATAGGCCTCGGACGCCTCCTTGAAATTCTCCTCTGCGGTCTTCTTCTCCGCATCGGTACCGCCGACCCATCTGTCCGGATGCCATTTCAATGCCATCTTCTTGAAGGCCGACTTTATATCATCCGCACTGGCATTCTTCGGAACGCCGAGCACTTCATAATAATCTCTTTTTTCTGCCATATTCCTTACATCTCCTATATTAGAGCACAAGCAAAACGCCCTCTCTCACGAAAGAGCGGACCGACTATATTCCAACTACAACTTTTGCGTAACGCAGAATCTTGCCGTTCAGCGTGTAACCCGTCTCGATCACATCGTAAATCAGGCCCTTCTTGTCCTCTTCCTCTACCGGAACCTGAGCCACAGCCTCGTGAAAATCAGTATCGAACTTCTGCCCCTTGGCCTCGATACGCTCCAGCCCCTTGCTCTTCAGATATTTCATCAACTTGTCATATATGAGTCCGGTTCCCTCTTTGGCCGCCTCATCGCTGGACTTCTGGAGGAGCTCCATTGCCCTTTCGCAGTCATCCAGAACAGGAAGCAGACCTTTGATGGTATCAGATGCAGCCGATGAAACCAATGCAAGTTTCTCCTCAGCCGAACGTCTGCGGAAGGTCTCGAACTCAGCCATCAGACGGACATAGTCATCCTTCTCCTTGGCGAGCTTGTCCAACGCCTCTTTCTCAGCCTTCTGGGCAGCCTCCAGCTTTTCTGTCAATTCCTTGCATTCAGAATGTTTTCCGCAGGACTCCTCTTCCTCCGGCTTGTCACAATGACAATCGGATTTTTTGTCAGTGCCTTCGCATTGACATTCATTTTCCGCCTGCTTTTCTTTCTTCTTTATTTCTTCGTCTTTTTGCTTTTTCATATCTTTTCAACCTTTTATATTTCTTCGAAAACAACCCGCACAGAGTCGCTATTATAATCACCCACAACATGTTACACGAGCAGTTTGTGCTGGGTTATCAACAAACTGCCCGCTATTGTTTCAGCAAATTGTCTGCCATCGTACAAGACTGACATTTTGTCAATGCCATTGAAAATCAGCCACGGACAGACAGGTCGCCCAAAATGTTGTTATGCAAGAAGCTTTGCCGCAGCCACTGCGCAGTTGATACCGTCAATGGCGGAAGAAACGATTCCTCCAGAATATCCTGCACCCTCACCGCAAGGGAAAAGGCCAGGCACCTGAGGACATTGATACGAATCGGCATCCCTCACGATTCTGACAGGAGAAGAAGTCCTGGATTCCACGCCCAAAAGAAGCGCATCCTCCGTATAATATCCGCGCATCTTATTGTTGATCAGCGGGAAAACCTTCTGGAGACGGGATGCCACGCACTCAGGAAGAAGCTCGTACAATGGTGCAGAAACCACTCCCGGACGATAAGAAGTCTCAGGAAGGTCCTCAGACATCTGTTCCTCACAAAAGTCCACCATCCTCTGGGCAGGCGCCGCGAAGCGGTTCACTTCCCCGTTTTCATCAGGAACAGCGTGGGCAGCAGCGTAATCAAACATCTTCTTCTCCACGTCGTGCTGGAAATTCAGCAATGCGAAAGTACCGTACTTCTTATATTCTTCAGGCACATCATCAGGCTCCACAGAAACGACTACACCTGCATTGGCCCACTTGGAATTGCGGGCAGAATTGGACATGCCGTTGAGCACAGTATAGCCGTCCTCCGTAGATGACGGAACCAGGATTCCGCCCGGACACATACAGAACGAGAACACTCCCCTGTCATCCACCTGCTCCACGAAAGAATACTCGGCAGCCGGCATACCGGGCTCCCACTGTCCACGGTATCTGATCTTGTTTATCAAATCCTGAGGATGTTCCACACGCACTCCCATTGCAAATCCTTTGGCCTGCAGTTCCCAGCCCTTCTTGTCGAACAGTTCGTAAATATCTCTTGCAGAATGGCCTGTAGCGAGGATTACTGCCTTCGCATTGAACGTCTTCTTGCTGCCTGCCGCCTCTGCACTGTCATCCACAGCCGTCACTGTAATCACACCGTCTTCGCCTCGACAGATATCTGACACGCGGGTCTGGAAATGATATTCTCCACCATGTTCCAGCACACATTCCCTGATATTTGCCACCAGTCGAGGAAGTTTGTCCGTACCGATATGAGGATGAGCGTCAATGAGAATGGACGGGTCAGCCCCGAAATTCACGAACTGATGGAGCACCTCCCTGTTGTCCCCGCGCTTGGACGAACGGGTAAACAGCTTGCCGTCCGAGAACGTGCCGGCGCCACCTTCACCATAACAGTAATTGGAATCAGGATCCACGATACCCTTGCGGGAAAGTTTCGCGATGTCCGGTTTTCTGCCGCTGACATCCTTTCCGCGCTCCAGAACCACCGGTTTCAGACCCAATGTAAGGAGTTTCAATGCAGCAAACATTCCGGCAGGACCAGAGCCCACCACAATCACAGGCTCAGCGTCGTGCACATCCTTGTACTCAGGAAGGTGATATTCCTCATAAGGCTCATCCTTACGGTAGGCCTCCACCCTGTAACGTACTTTCACATCGCCTCTTGCGTCTATCGACCTGTGGACTATATGACAATGCGCATCAGCATTGACCATAGTAGGCTGATAAGACTTTGTCGGGTCAATGACATTGATCACTGCATTAGGCTTCAGGCGCAACGCCTCTGCCGCAGCCATCCTGATATCATCCAATCTCGGTTCACGTCCCATTCTGCAGGACACTTCAAATTCTATCATCTTGTTATCGTAGTATTATTCGTAAATCAGAAATCCGCCATTCTGGAAACCGGAGCCACGTCGAGCGGAGTGCGCTCACCGGCAAGATAATGGTAGTAGCCGGCTATCGCAATCATAGCGGCATTGTCCGTAGTGAACTTGAACTCAGGAAGATACGTATTCCAGCCACGCTTCTGACCCTCGGAAACTATCCTGTCGCGCAGGCCGCTGTTCGCAGACACGCCGCCGCCGATGGTAACCTCCTTTATTCCGGTCAATTTCGCAGCTTTCACGAGTTTGTCCATGAGTATGTCAATGAGGGCCTTCTGGAAACTTGCGCAGATGTCCTCCTTGTTCTTCTCCATAAAATCAGGGTCCTTGGCCATCTCGTCCCTCACGAAATAGAGCAACGACGTCTTGATTCCGCTGAAACTGTAGTCCAGGCCAGAGATATGAGGCTTGGCGAACTTGAACCTGTCGGGATCGCCGAGTTTGGCCAATTTGTCAATTACAGGGCCGCCCGGATAGCCGAGTCCCATCATCTTGGAACATTTGTCGAAAGCCTCGCCCACCGCATCGTCGATGGTCTGGCCGAGAATTTCATAGTCGAGCGGACTGTTCACTTTCACAATCTGGGAATTGCCTCCAGACACCAGAAGGCACAGATACGGGAACTCAGGATGATGGTTTTCCTTGTCATATTGCTTCACGAAATCTGCAAGGATATGCCCCTGAAGGTGGTTAACCATAATCATCGGAATATCCAGCGACACGCTCAACGCCTTCGCGAAAGAAGTGCCCACCAACAATGAGCCGAGAAGGCCCGGGCCTCTGGTGAACGCTATCGCAGTAAGTTCCTCCGGCTTCACGCCGGCCTTTGCCAATGCCTGGCTTACTACAGGGACAATGTTCTGTTCGTGAGCTCTGGAGGCAAGTTCGGGCACCACTCCGCCATAATCTTTGTGAACCTGCTGACTTGCAATGACATTGGACAGAAGATATCCGTCCTTGATAACTGCAGCGGATGTATCATCACAGGATGACTCTATTCCGAGAATTATATCTGATCGTTCCATCGTATTTCAATCGTCTTTCAATTCAACCTGCAAATTTAAGAAAAGATTGTTAAATTTGTAGGTTATGCGGACTACGGTCAAGATTTTTTATTATATGACGGTCATTGCGGCAACGATATTTTTCGCTGCCCTGATTGCCGTACAGACTCCTGCCGTACAGACCAGACTCGCGGAGAAAGCCCTGCAGAGCATTGAAAATCATATCAATGGCAAGATTAGCGTAGGCAAAGTCCACATCGACCCGTTCAAGGCGATAGTGCTCCGCGACCTCGTAGTTCTGGATGCCGACCCGTTCAGGGACTCACTCGACGTGGTGGACACATTGTTCAGGGCAAGATACGTCACCGCCAACTTCAGCATCAGGAGCATACTGAAAGGCGGCAGCATCAGCATTGCCTCCGCAAAAGTCACTGACGGACTGTTTTTCCTGACTGTAGAACCTGAAAACAGGGGCTGCGCACCCGAGGCGGACACCTCAGGGACCACCAACATAAAGAGAATCTTCAAACTCGGCGGAGGAAAGGACAAAGAGCCTTCCGAGAAGGAAATCTTCAGCATCGGCAACGTGGAACTGGAGAACATGTCATTCAGAATGAGGAACTTCCGCAAAGACGCATCCGATTTTCCGGACGGCTCGATGAACTGGTTTGACCTCGACGTCCACGACATCAACCTGAAAGGACGCGGACTGAGGATGAAAGGCGGCATCATGTACGGCACCTGCGACCGCATGTCATTCACCGAAAAAAGCGGGTACCAGTGCTTCCTGCTTGCCGGAGACGCACGGGTAGGCAGAGGAAAGACCATAGTGGACAACCTCCGACTCATCGACAGATGGTCCAACATCGACATCCCGTCCATAAAACTGCTCTACAAGAACACCGACGCCTGGTCTGAATTCATTAGCCAGGTAAGGATGGAAGGCGACATCAGCAGCAGTACAGTCAGCCTGCGCACGCTCAAATATTTCGCACCTGCACTCGACCAGTTCCGTATGAGCGCCAAGATAAAAGGAAAAGTGACAGGTTATGTCAATGACTTGAAACTCAGCGATATACAATTCGAAACCTGCGACGCGGACGGCTTCGTGGACTGGGATGAGCACAAGGGAAGAGGCATTGCCGGAGAACTCAGCGGCTCACTCATCGGCATCCCGGACACAAGGACAATGCTCACTGAAGCAGCCGTGAAGAAACTGAGTTTCACGTCCCGCGGACTGGAAGCATTCATAAAAGGATGGGCGCCGGGAGTGAAACTGGACATACGCAAAATATGCAAAGGCGAAAGAGTCTCATTCCACGGAAAAGTCAGAGGGCCGCTCAACCGCCTGAAAGTCAGAGGAACACTCAAGTCCGGCTTCGGCAAGGTCAATGCAGATGCAGACATCCGAAATGTCATCGACAAGTTCCGTCCCCTGACGCTCGGAGGGGCAATATCCACAGAAGACCTGGACATCAGCAGAATCTTAGGCGAGGGCATTCCGGTAGGAAAATGCGACATGAGAACCGGACTTTCCGCCGTCATATCCGCGGACACGCTCGGAGTAACCATAGATTCGCTTAAAGTGGACGGACTGGACGTGCTCGGCTACAAATACACCAACATCGCTGCAGCCGGCACATTCAGCCAAAGCGCTTTCGACGGACGTATAGTATGCAGCGACCCGAACCTGAACTTCCTGTTCCAGGGTATATTCTCGCTGTCATCCAAAACGCAAAATGCTCTGTATCAGTTCTATGCAAACCTCGGATATGCAGACCTGCATGCCCTCAACATAGACAAGCGAAAGACATCACGCATGAGCCTGCGCACTCAGGCCAACTTCACGAGAGTCAGCGGAGAAGACATCCTGGGAAACATCCGCATTGACAATATGGTGCTTGAGGACGAGCACGGGGCACACAATGTGGGAAACATCGAGATTTCCTCACACGCCAGCGACGACGTGAACCGTGTAAGCCTGAAATCCAAATTCGCGGACGGCTCCTACGTGGGAAGCCGCTTCTTCAAAAGTTTCATCCGGGATCTGCAGACAGCGACCACAAGACGGGAACTCCCGTCATTGTACCGGAAAAACGAAGAGACCTGGGCCGGCAACACATACGATGTATCGCTCAGGCTCCACGACACACGGGATGTGCTTTCATTTTTCGCGCCGGGAGTGTATGTGGCCGACAGCACAGCCCTGAAACTCGGCATTGACAGAGACGGAAAAATGTCCGCCTCGCTGAACTCCAGACGAATAGCGTTAAGGGACAAATACCTGAAGAACATCAAGTTACGGATAAATAACGCTGACGGAAAACTGAGCGGAGACCTTCTCGCCGACGAGATTATGGCCAGACCGGCACTGATGCGCAAGTCCAGCGTAAAACTCATTGCCGACAATGATTCTCTCCGCATGGGCATCAGTTATGACAATGAAGAGGAACTCGCCAGCCGCGGCGAGCTTTTCCTCGACGGAATGCTGTACAGGGACGAAGACGATTCATTGTCATTGAAGACAATGTTCAGACCGTCATACATTTACCTCAAATCCAAGCTGTGGAACATCGCATCATCCGACATTGACCTGCACGACAATCATATAAAGGTAGATTCGCTCAGGATTGTCGGGGACAACCAGGCAATCAATATAGACGGAGGCTGGTCGTCGGCAGAACCGGACACGCTCCGGGTGAGTCTGGACAAGTTCGACATCTCATTGACCAACTACTTCACCGGCAACGGAGAAATGGACATTCAGGGACTGCTGACCGGACGCGCCATGGTGACATCGTCCAGCATCCGGAAAGCCGGCATCCTGCTGAATCTCACCTGTGATTCGACCATGTTCGGCGGCCAGAGAGCCGGGAAAGTGAAGGTGGCCGGAGTCTGGGACGAGGGCAGGCAGGGCTTCAACTACGTATGCCGCAACCTGCTGGACGGAAAGAAGACATTCGACGCCTTCGGCAATTTCTACCCGTCAAGCAGGCAGGTGGAGGGAAACATTTCGCTCGACGGCCTCAATGCAGGATATGCCATGCCGTTCCTGAGTTCCCTGTTCAGCGAAATCGACGGCAAGATATCCGGCGACATCGCCTTCAGCGGCCCGTACAATGCACTGAATATCAGCAGCAAAGACCTCAGGTTGGAAAACACATTGCTGAAAGTGGACTTTACCAATGTCGGTTACATCACTGACGGCCCGGTATCACTGGACAGCAACGGCGTGAAATTCCTGAACGTAAAGGTCAATGACAGATTCGGCAAGACAGGCACGGTGAGCGGCGGCATCAGCTGGAACCATTTCAGAGACATGACTTTCGACACCAATATACATTTCAACGAGATGGAAGTCCTGAACCTCGCCGAGAAGGACAACCCGTTCTTCTACGGAGGCCTTTCCGCTACCGGAAACCTGACTGTCACCGGACCGCTCAATTCTATACTGCTGTCAGCCGATGCAAGAACCGCAGGACGTGGCGAATTCCATATCCCGACAAGCTCATCTTCCTCAAGCGGCAAGTCCAACCTGCTGACTTTCAAGGAACCGTACAGGGAAATCTTCATTGACCCTTACGAGGCGATGATGGAAAGGCTGCGCGAAAAGGAGAAACAGGCCAACAGCCTCGGCATCAGGCTTCATATCAATGCCACACCGGACGTTACGGCCAGCATTGAAATAGACAAGGACGCGGGCAACATCCTGAGCGGCAACGGAAACGGAGTCATTGACCTGGACATCAGGCCTTCAGCGGGGGCGTTCAGCATAAACGGAAACTACATCATCACGAGCGGAACCTATCATTTCGTCGCATTGGGCATCGCCAAGAGGGACTTCACCATACAGAACGGCAGCTCCGTCAGATTCAACGGCGACGTTATGGACAGCGACCTGAATATCAATGCATTATACAAGACCAAGGCTTCTGTTGGCACGCTTATCGCTGACACCACGTCCACGGCAAGGCGGACAGTCGAGTGCGGCATTTCCATAACCGACAAGATCCGCAACCCGAGACTGGGCTTCTCAATAAACATCCCGGACCTCGACCCGACTACAATGAACAAGGTGGAGAGTGCTCTCAACACGCAGGACAAGGTGCAGAAACAGCTGTTGGCACTGCTCATCAGCAACAGTTTCCTGCCGGACGAGCAGTCGGGCATCACGAACACGTCTTCAACAATGCTCTATTCCAATGTCTCGGAAATCATGTCAGCACAGTTGAACAACATATTGCAGAAACTGAACATTCCGGTCGATTTCGGGCTTGACTATCAGCAGAATGCAAGCGGAAGCGACATCTTCGACGTGGCACTGTCCACTGCACTGTTCAACAACAGGGTTATCGTGAACGGCACCATCGGCAACCGGCAGTACAGTTCCAACACATCCGGAAGCGAGGTCGTGGGAGACCTGGACATTGACGTGAAACTCGACAAACCGGGCGCGCTCAGGCTGAACCTGTTCTCGCACTCGGCGGACCAGTACACTAACTATCTGGACAATTCGCAGAGGAACGGAGTCGGTCTGACCTACCAGAAAGAGTACGATTCCATAGGCGAATTCCTGCGCAACCTGTTCCGCAGCAAGAAGAGAAAGCAGGAACTGGAGGCTGCCAGACAGCAGGAGATACAGAACGAAAGAAAAGTCAGAATAAAAATAGAGGCTCAGGAGCCTAAGAAAAAGAGAACAAATGGAAAGAAAAAATGACAGGGGAAGATTGTTCCTGATACCGTCACCGCTCGGGGAGAACGACCCGAAGGAAGTCATACCGGAAGGAGTATTGTCAATGCTGCCGAAACTGGACACTTACGTGGTGGAGGCGACCAGGACAGCAAGAAGGTATCTGTCGGCTGCAGGGCTGAAAGGACATATACAGGAACTTGATTTTCACGAACTTAACGAGCACACCAAGCCTGACGAGGTAAGGGCTCTGCTGACCTTGTTTGAAAACGGGAAGGACGTCGGCCTGATTACAGAAGCCGGTCTTCCTGCAGTGGCTGATCCCGGTGCCCAGCTTGTAAGTCTCTGCCATAAAGAAGGTATAGAGGTGGTGCCGTGCTCCGGACCGTCTTCACTTATGCTGGCGCTTATGGCTTCAGGACTTAACGGGCAGACATTCGCATTTTCAGGCTACATCCCGGCCAAGACTGACGAGAGGAGACAGGCGCTGAAATCGCTTGAGAGGCGTTCTGCCTCAGAGCATCAAACTCAGATTTTCATAGAGACGCCCTACAGGAACGAGTCTCTGTTTGCCGACATACTGAACATCTGCCAGAACAGTACCGAGTTGTGTATTGCGGCGAATATCACCATGCCTGACGCATTTATCCGGACCAAGACTATTGCGGAGTGGAAGAAATTCGCTGCCGGCAAGAACGAGGTCATAGGCAAGAGGCCATGCGTATTCCTCATTTTAGGACATTGAGGCATCCCTTTTAGGACATTGACATACTGCTATGACGAAAAAAGCATCATATATCACTCTCGGCTGCAAACTGAACTATGCCGAGACCTCCACATACGAAAGAAATTTCATCAGGGCCGGCTACGAATCCGTTCCATGGAACAGCAAGGCTGACCTATATATTATAAATACGTGTTCAGTGACGGAGCATGCCGACCGGAAATCCAGAAACATCATCCGCAAGATCCACAGGACCGCGCCTGAGGCGACTATTGTCGTGACAGGCTGCTATGCCCAGCTCAAACGTCAGGAAGTGGAGGCCCTGGAAGGCGTCAGCCTGGTGTTCGGCGCAGATGAGAAGAGTTCGCTGGTAAAGAGGACGTTGGATCTCATTGACGGAAAAGACTCGGCCGGACCGGCTGAAAATGAGTACAGGACAATGCCTTCCGACAGCGCCACTTTCGCGGCTTACTCGAGCGGCGAGGAGCGCACGCGTTCTTTCCTGAAGGTGCAGGACGGATGCGACAATTTCTGTGCATACTGCACTGTTCCGTTTGCACGTGGCAGGAGCAGGAGCATAAGCATTGACACGGCTGTCAGCGAAGCTGAAAAGATCGCGACCGCAGGTGTGAAGGAGATTGTTCTGACCGGGGTCAATACCGGTGATTTCGGCAGGAAAAGCGGTGAGAGCTTCCTGGAGCTGCTGAAGAAGCTGAACGCGGTGGAAGGTATTGAGAGATACAGGATTTCATCGATTGAGCCGAATCTGCTGACTGAGGACATCATAGACTGGATCGCGTCAGGGACCAAGTTCCAGCCGCATTTCCATATTCCGCTCCAGAGTGGCAGCGACACGATTCTGAAGGATGTGGGAAGGAAATATACCACAGAATTTTTCGCGGAGAAGATAGACTATATCCGCAGCAAGATGAATCCTAAGCCGGGCGAGACATATCCTGACGGCAGTTTGAAGCCTTCGGTGTTCTTCGGAATAGACGTCATAGCCGGTCTGCCCGGTGAGACTGACGAACTGTTCCAGGAGACGTACGACTTTCTCAAAGACAGGATCAGACCTGCTTTCATACATATTTTCCCTTACTCGAGAAGGGCCGGGACCCGCTCGGCAATGCGGAAGGACCAGGTGCAGGACTGCGTCAAGACCAAACGTGTGGAGATGCTTGAGGGGCTGTGCCGCAGTCTGAACGAGGAATTCATTGAGTCTCAGAAAGGTGTGAAGGAGAAGGTGCTTTTCGAGGAGAGCTGCACTGACGGGAAGATGAGCGGCTACACCGGCAACTATATAAGGGTGGAACGGAATTGGGACGAATCGCTCGCGGGAAAACTTGTGGAGGTGACTTTATGAAGGCGCGTCTGACTTTTCTCGGCACCGGGACGTCGCAGGGCGTGCCTATCATAGGATGCAAATGCGCTGTATGCCAAAGCATTGACCAGCACGACAAAAGGTTCAGGTCAGCTGCTCTGGTGGAGTATGGCGGGCTGACTGTTCTGGTGGATGCGGGTCCTGATTTCAGAATGCAGATGCTCAGGCAGGGGGTTTCGCACTTGGATGCGATACTGCTCACGCACAGCCACAGGGACCATACGGGTGGACTGGATGATGTCAGGTCATTGAACTATATCGACCGCAGGGCTGCCGAGATATATTGCGAAGAGACGGTATTGGACTCGCTCCGAGAGAGTTACGACTATGTTTTCGCTGAGAAGAAATATCCTGGCGCTCCGGAATGGCATGTTCATCTGATAGACGAGAGGCCGTTTTTCGTGGAGCCTGGAGATGATGACAGGGAACTGGTCTGGGTGCATGATGTCGGCTACTGCTACGTGGACTCGGACGGGAACCATATCCCGACTGACAACAGGAATGCCACGCCTGCCTGTGTCGCAGATGACATTGACTTTCACGGAGGGCTTTCTTCTCCTACGGGAAAGGGGGTTGAGATCATTCCGATCCGAGGAATGCACGACAAGATGCCGGTCCTTGGGTTCCGTTTCGGTGACATTGCATATATAACTGATATGAGTCTGCTGCCGGAGAGCGAATTCTGCAAGCTTAAGGGGCTGAAGCATGTTACGCTCAATACGGTAGGCTACAAGCCTCATCATTCGCATTTCTCTCTGTATCAAGCTATTGACCTTGCAAGGACAATCGGGGCGGAGCACACTTGGCTGACTCATCTGTCTCATACTTTTCCTACATATCCGGAGTTTTGCAGTCAGTTGCAGGAGTTGGCTCCCGATATTGATATAAAGCCGGCTTTCGACGGGCTTGTCATCGAGGGATAGGGGCCTGACTGTGACAGACCGGTTCAGGACCGATGCAGGACTATTTCAGGATCTGTGACGGACTGCATTTCTTCCTTACGACTTCCTTCTGCGCCTGTCAGCTCTTGTAGGGAGGTACCTTGCCTGATAACTATGAGGAGCTCGGTCTCCGTTCAGAGCCTGTCAGCTCTTGTAGGGAGGCACCTTGCCGGAGTCTATGAGTTCGCGCAGAATGGTCAGATAATCAGGCGAATAGGATGCGGACGGATCAGCAAACCTTGCATTGATGTCACGGAGCGTGTAGGCGCCATGCATCGTTTCATTGACAAAAGCAGTCAGCGCCTCGGCAGTCAAATTCTTTTCATTGACCTTTTCATTGCCCATAGCATTGACCTTTTTGCTGCTCCCCTCATTGCCCCCGGATGGCTGGGCAGCGTCCTCAGAGGCTTTTCCTTCGCGGCAGATGTCGCAACGGCCGCAGTTCGCGGACTCGGTCTGGCCGAAGTACGAAAGCAGGAAGCGGGAACGGCAGGTGTTCTCCTCGCTCACGTATTCCACCATGGTTTCCATGCGCTTGTGCCAAGTCTCTTTCAACATCTGGTAGCGGGACGGGGAAAGCTTCACGTTGCCGGGCGTAAGGTGCTCACTATGAAGGGTCAGCACATCGGCACGCTGCCCTGGAATGTATTTTATCACGTGCTCGAGTGAGAGGTTGTACAATGTCTGCCTGAGGTTCGGAACCGTGATTGAGCACCGCTGGGCCACGTAGTCTTCTTCGATAGGGACCGAGAATGAAAATATTCCGTCATAGCGGCGCATAAGCACTTCCAGGACGTCCAGCATTGTCCTGTCGCTGAATTCCACATCGTACAGGTCGTCCCTGTTTACAGCTATGCGGACTCTTGTCGGGGCCTCAATGTCCTCAGTATAAGTCCAATGCCCTTCTCTTTCCAGATATTTGATCGCGTAGTAGGCAGAGGAACGGTTCAGCGAAAACCGTTTGCAGAACTCTATGAGGTCGAACCGCACCTGGCATCCAAGTCCCTGTCCGTAAGCGAAATTGCTGTTCGCGAACACCTTGTGGAATATGTCTTCCACGTATTCCAATGACGGAAATGAGACTGTCTCTATCTGCCTGAGCCTCTTCACGTCAGAGGAGTTCCACAGCAGCACGGCGTATGAGTCCTTGCCGTCACGTCCCGCTCTTCCGGCTTCCTGGAAATATGCTTCCGGAGAATCGGGCATATCTGCGTGAATGACGAAGCGCACATCCGGCTTGTCAATGCCCATTCCGAATGCATTGGTACAGACCATGACTCTGGTTTTCCCGCTTTTCCACTCTTCCTGACGGAGCATCCTCAGTTCGTGGCCCAGTCCGGCGTGGTAGAATGAGGCTGAGATTCCGTGTGCGGAAAGCGCGGCTGCGAGTTCTTCAGTCTTGCTCCGGCTTCTGACGTAAACGATTCCGGTGCCCTTCACGCCGTTGCAGATATTCAGCATCTGCCCCATCTTGTCTTCGCATTTGCGCACGATATATGAGAGGTTAGGGCGTTCAAAGCCGCTTCGGATCAATGTCTTTTCACGGAATTTGAGTTTTTCCATGATGTCGTCGGCCACTTCCGGCGTCGCTGTCGCTGTCAATGCTATCACCGGCGCGTCCACCTGATCGCGCAACTCCCCGATTTTCAGGTAGTCTGGTCTGAAGTCGTAGCCCCACTGGGATATGCAATGCGCCTCGTCAATGACTATGAAACTGAATTTCATGACCGGGATGTAGGACTGGAAGAGTCTCGTGCCAATGCGTTCAGGGGATATGTACAGAAAGCGCACGTCACCATATGCGGCATTGTTAAGGGCGAGGTCCACGTCCCAGCGGGTCATTCCGGCATAGATGGCTACGGCCTTGATGCCTCTGGCGTTCAGGTTCTGCACTTGGTCTTTCATAAGTGCGATAAGCGGTGTAATGACCAGTGCAATGCCGCCGTCTTTCATAAGAGCCGGGACTTGGAAACAGACTGATTTTCCACCGCCTGTAGGAAGGATGGCAAGCACGTCTTTTCCGGACAATGCCGTGCGCACTATATTCTCCTGCATCGGACGGAACGAGGAATATCCCCAGTATTGTTCAAGTATGTCTATCGGCTCCATAATATATTATTACTTAGGAAAGTCGTGGTAAAACAATTTATATTCCTTATCCTCTTCATATGGCAAATTTTTTGCATACGTTTGGGGTTGGAATTTTTACAAAAATACGAAAAATTAAGTCTGCAAATGTGGCAGTAATCATAAAATTGTCTTAATTTTGCAGGCGATTTGAAAAACGAAATCAGTTATAATATTTTAAACATATTATTTACATTATGCCAACATTGGATTTAAGCAAGTATGGAATTAAAGGTGTAAAAGAAGTCCTTTACAACCCATCTTACGAAGTTCTCTTCAACGAAGAGACAAGACCGGAGCTTACCGGTTATGAGAAAGGTCAGGAGACCGAACTCGGTGCCATCAACGTTATGACCGGTATCTACACCGGACGTTCTCCTAAGGACAAGTACATCGTTATGGACAAGACCTCTAAGGACACCGTATGGTGGAACACTCCGGAGTATCCTAACGACAACCATCCTGCTTCAGAGAAGACTTGGAAAGCCTGCAAGAAGCTCGCTGTAAAACAGCTTTCCGGCAAGAGACTTTTCGTAGTTGACGGTTTCTGCGGTGCAAACGAGAACACCAGAATGAAGGTTCGTTTCATTATGGAAGTTGCATGGCAGGCTCACTTCGTTACAAACATGTTCATCCGTCCTAAGAACCAGAAAGAGTTCGATCAGGAGCCTGACTTCGTAGTATATTGCGCAGCCAAGGCAAAGGTTGAGAACTATGAGGAGCTCGGTCTCCGTTCTGAGACTGCTGTTCTCTTCAATGTAACATCACACGAGCAGGTTATTCTCAATACTTGGTATGGTGGTGAGATGAAGAAGGGTATGTTCTCTATGATGAACTACTTCCTGCCTCTCAAGGGCATCGCTTCTATGCACTGCTCTGCAAATACCGACAAGAACGGTGAAAACACCGCTATCTTCTTCGGTCTTTCAGGAACTGGCAAGACTACCCTTTCTACAGACCCTAAGCGTCTCCTCATCGGTGACGACGAGCACGGCTGGGACAACAACGGTATCTTCAACCTCGAAGGTGGTTGCTACGCTAAGGTCATCAACCTCGACAAGGAGTCAGAACCGGATATCTACGGTGCCATCACCCGTGACGCTCTCCTCGAGAACGTGACAGTGGACGAGAACGGCAAGATCAATTTCGCAGACAAGAGCGTTACCGAGAATACTCGTGTATCTTACCCTATCTATCACATCCACAACATCGTACGTCCTGTATCACATGCTCCAGCTGCAAAACAGGTTATCTTCCTTTCAGCTGATGCATTCGGTGTACTTCCTCCAGTATCTATCCTCGATCCTGAGCAGACAAAGTACTACTTCCTTTCAGGTTTCACAGCTAAGCTTGCAGGTACAGAGCGCGGTATCACCGAGCCTACTCCTACATTCTCTGCTTGCTTCGGACAGGCATTCCTCGAACTCCATCCTACAAAGTATGCTGAGGAGCTCGTTCGCCACATGAAGAAGAGCGGTGCAAGGGCTTACCTCGTAAACACTGGCTGGAACGGTACTGGAAAACGTATCTCTATCCGTGATACCCGTGGTATTATCGACGCTATCCTCGATCACAGCATCGACAGCGCTCCTACCAAGACTATCCCTTACTTCAACTTCGTAGTTCCTACAGAGCTCAAGGGTGTTGATACTCACATCCTCGACCCTCGCGACACATACGCAAATGCTGCTGACTGGGAAGTTAAGGCTAAAGACCTCGCTGCAAGGTTCATCAAGAACTTCGGCAAATACGAAGGCAACCGCGCAGGCAAGGCTCTCGTTAAGGCTGGTCCACAGTTGTAATCACTTTTCGGCTAAGGAATCGGTTATCTCTATCGGTTGCTTAGCGCAAAGAACATAAACCGAATGAGGCTGACCCTTTTGGGTCGGCCTCGTTTGTTTTTTTCTGACAACTTTTGTTTTTGCTTCCCAAGGCCGTCCGAAAAGTCCTTGCGAGACTGAAATACTCCGTACCCCTATACAAGGCCGGAATCGGATTCTCGATTCTCACTGAGGAATGTTTGACTTTTCGGACAGTCTCACCCCCCACTTTTGTCTGGCTCTCACATTTGTTTTCCACCCACATTTGCCTTTAGGACGACTTTTGTTTAGCTTCCACATTTGTCTTTCCGACGACTTTTGATTTGCTCCAACATTTGCTTCTTTTCCGACGACTTTTGTTTCGCTCCATTCATCCGCCGAAACTTCGTTCCTTCTGGACTTCTACATTCGTTTTCCACCAATCTTCGCGTTCCACCAATCTTCGTTTTCCACCAATCTTCGTTTAAGGATCTTTCACACTCTTGTTCCTCATAATCTCGTTTATCCTGAGTTGTTTTTCGTACCAATGAGCATATCGACAGTAGAGCAAATACCTACCCAATCCGCTATCCTACAATCAGTTACACATATTATAAGCCAAACGGATAGATGCTCATCCCCCTGTTTTTTATGGGAGTGAGCATCATTAACCGCCGGCTTAACCCCACATAATAACTTATGTTTCAATAAGTTACAGGCCTTTTCACGACTTTAGGGATATGCTCATCGGTTCCGTTTTCTGCAGAGACGCTTACGAACTGTCAAGACTGCAACTGCTGGCTACGCTTACTCTTCGACGGAAGGACAAAACGTAACGGTGAAGGCTGCAGCGTGCGCGCCGGCAGCGGCAAAAGCCCGCTCTGCTCAGGTGCTTCGCAATTCGCCGCGGACTGTGCCGCTGTCCTGCTTTTAGTCACATGACACTCTGAATCCATTCTCTACGCGAAAGAATAAACTTTTTCCGAAATTGACCTATTGCTGGTTGCATACTACAAGTGATTTCCTTTGAGCTTTAAAGACTTTATTTGCGGCAAATATTGTCTTTCCCATCGAATAAAACCACCCTTGTACGTGCACCTAAGGCAACTTTTTCAAATAATGCGTTTTCATTTTCTGAACACGGACAGTTTTTCTTTATTTTGCGTAAAAAAACAATGTATTATCATTTTTGCACAAACGGATTGTTGAAAAACATCATTTTCTCATCTGACGAAGACTATATCTATGGAATGAACGCCATTGCTATCTGCAAGATACAATACATAGATGTCAAGATTCTTGCTTTCTGTCTTATGAATAATCACGTTCACTTTATTCTCGACTGCGAAAAAGACGATGGGTTATCATTTATGAAACACTATAAACTTCTTATCGGCAAATACCTGAAGAATAAATATGGAACAGAACGTAATCTGAACGGGGCTGATATTGGGTGTAAAGAAATGTCAGACCCTAATTATTGTGTCCGCGCCATCGCCTATGTTTTAAGGAATCCGATGTCTGCCGGTATTCAGATTATGCCTGGAGAATACAGGTGGAGTTCCACGAATTTGTACTTTGCTTCACGCTCATTCGGGTTACATAATTATACACCGATATCAAGTCTGCCTGTCGTCAAAATGAGAGAAATAACTGGAAGTCGTTGTAAATTTCCTGCTGAATGGCGTATAGATATGAATGGTATGATTTTCCCCGGCGACTATGTTGATTACAAGACAGTTGAAACAATATTCGTCCGCCCTATGCAGCTTCTATACTACATTCTTAAAAACAATGATGCCGAACTTGAAACTGACACTGGGATATTAACCAAGAGCCGGTACAGTGATGATGAACTATGTGCGTCGAGAGATATCTTTATTCGTGAGAAATACGGAAAGAAAAGTATTATGCAGTTATCGGTAGAAGAAAGAATATCTTTAGCATCGATAATGAGACGGCGTTACGGAATATCGCTGCCGACATTGTCCAGGATTATACAAATAGACAGAGATTTGCTCCGAGGAATGTTGTAACTGTGAATTTATTGGCCTGAGAATTCACAGCGTTTCGTACCAATGAGCATATCGACAGTAGCACAAATAGCTATTCAATACGCTATCCTACAATCAGTTACGCAACTTATAGTCCAAACAGAAAGATGCTCATCCCCCTGTTTTTTTATGGGAGTGAGCATCATTGGATACCAATCATAACCCACATAACAGCCTATGGTTCAATAGATTACGGGCATTTTGCAGTTTTAAGGAGATGCTCACTGGTTCCGTTTTCCGCAGAGACGTTTACAAACTGTCAAGACTGCAACTGCTGGTTCAGTTTTCCGCAGAGACGCTTACGAACTGCCAAAGCTGCAACGGCGGGCTACGCTTAATTTTCGACACACCTTTGCCTTTGGCTGTAAACTTCCTGTTATCAGGGTGGTTTAGTGCTTTCCTCATATTAGAGTCTATTCGCGCTTGACGAACAGTCCGAAGGATTACCAAGGCATCATCAGATGCCGGGCCGGAGTTGGCGGGCAGGGAAAGCCACTGCGGCGATGGAAAGCCCGTAGGCCCTGATGTGCCCCCTTGAAAAGGGGGTTAGGGGGATTGAGATAAGCGGTCTATGCCGCTGTTCGGCTTACCCATCATAGTGAAGACCGCCCTGTACACCTCACGAAAATAAGGTAAGTTACAGCTTGCCTGTGTTTGCGGAAATCCTGAGATTTACGTGTACGAAACTAAAAAACTTGCCAATTTATTTATCGAAGCAGGCTTTTTAAATAGTCGTTGTCAATATCTGGGAGCGATACTTTTTCTCTTGCTTTGCGTAGGCTTTCAATTTGTTCGTTCATGTCATCGAGATTGTTCTTCAATGTCTCGAATACGGTTTGTGATACATTTATTTCCGCTGCCGATTTCAGAGAGCAGACGTAGCAACTGTCTATAAGTTGTACGTGGCCGTAGAATCGGTATAGCGCAGCAAATGCTTTGTCCTTGTCGTTTTTCAGGGCAGATAATACTTTAGTGTTCACTGTAGAAAGTTCATCAGAGAACTTTTTAATATTTATATCTATGAACTCTCCAGATTCTGCAATCTTCTGTACATTTGATGTCTCATCTGCTGGTGAGGCCGTTTTTTGTATATTGTTGCATGATGCAGTCAGTAAACATGCAGCCATTATCATTGCTAATTGTTTCATTTTAGATAAAAATAGTTAGTCAGATTAGTATTCATATTGAATGTGTCACTTCGTTTTCCGGGTAGAAGAAGGATATGCTCTTTAGCTCTAATTGGTGCATTGACAGAGCCGATACACATTAAGTGTTAGTAGTATTTACATGATGTTATTATAGTTAAAAACGTTTTTACAAAACTATGAAAAATATATTAAATACAATAGTCCTTTTAGAAATAATATCAGTAATGTGTGTTAGGCACACTGCTTCTTTTAAAAATAACTATCGTGGAAGACCCATCACAAAACTTTTCAATATTCCACAGAAAAAAGATAATGACAGTGAGGCGCCGGACGGGCGGCCTGCCGCGGCGGACGTGGCCACCCCATGGCCTCGGGGAGTGGGAGGTGCCTGCCGGATACTAGTTCTCGCGCCAGCGAGGACGCAGGAGACGGTAGGAGGGCCGAACGGAGCGAAGCGGAGAGAGTTCCGCCGCCGCTGCCCGCCTGTCGGTGCTAAATCATCGTCAATGCATTACATCCTTGCAAAATTGCAAAAGCCCCGGAATCTCCATTACAGCGCTCTGGGGGCCTTATATCTTAAAGTCAAAGTGTCAAAGATGGGAATCTAAAAAAAACTGCCGGGACCGGATGGACCTGGCAGTTTTCAGTTATGATTAGTAATCCTTAGAACTGGTACATCGCGCGGACGAAATTGGCGTCTTCTGGAGCTGTTTTGGAATCGTCATTTGTGGTAGTGCTTCCATTGTAGCCATAGATCCAGTACGCATTTGTTTCAGAGTTGCTGTCACTTTCTGTCGAAGACCAGTAGTAACAGTCAAGCGCTGTTCCGCCATGTTCCGTAAGAACCGCATTGATAACAGGAGCTATAGTAAGGAAGCATTTCACTTCATCTGACGCAGGCAAGTACCATCCTTCACCCTTCTCAACGCACCACTTGAAAGCAGGGAATGAAGTAAGGCTATTATCAAGAGCCTTGACTTTTTCGGTATTGCTCTTGCCGTCAGTCGTGCTCTGTGCACCGGTGGTTCTGTTGCTTGTTGACCAGACATCTGCAGTCCGGTAGTTTGACACTTTAAAATCCGAAAAAAGTTGAAAATATTTGATAGAGTTCGTTAGGAACTCTTTTTTTTGTCAAATTTAATCCTTATATTTGTATTTAGATAGTGTTAGGTATCACGTTATTTTGATACAAATATGACTCTCCAATTGAAGAAAAGCGGCAGCTACACCTACTTGTACGCAATCAAATCGTTCAGAAAAGAGGACGGAAGGTGCACCACGAAGGTCGTCGAGAAGTTCGGTACCGTCGAGGAGCTTCGCGAGAAGCTTGGAGGTGAGGATCCCATTGAGTGGGCGCGCGCCAGAGTCGCGGAGATGACGGCCGCCGAAAAGGAAGAGAGCCAGAAGGTCGTCGTAGAGTACGACCCGCAGACATACATACAGAAAGGAGAACAGCGCAGCTACAACGGTGGCTACCTGTTCCTGCAGAAGATATACTATGAGCTGGGGCTGGACTATATCTGCAAGAAGATAGCGAAGAAGCACAAGATGCTCAAGTATGACCTGAACGGCATCCTTTCCATGCTTGTGTATACCAGGATACTGTATCCCGGATCAAAGCGGTCCTCTCTTGAGGATGCAGGAAAGTTCTTCGAGCAGCCCGAGTGCACACTGGAACAGGTGTACAGGGCGCTGTCGCTGCTTGCTGAAGAGTTCAATGAAATCCAGGCGGACGTATATAAACGTAGTCTAAAACTTGGGAAGCGCAACACGCAGGTGGTGTACTATGACCTGACGAACTACTTCTTCGAGTGCGAGGAGGAAGGCGGCCTGGTACAGTTCGGACACTGCAAGGAGGGCCGTCCGCTGCCTGTCGTGCAGATGGGACTGTTCATGGACCATGACGGCTTTCCGCTGGCGATGTGCATCGAGCCGGGGAACAAGGCGGAGACCAGCACGCTCAAGCCTATGGAGCAGATACTCAAGGACAAGTTCGGCCTGTCGAAGCTGGTGGTGTGCACCGACGGCGGACTGTCGTCCTACGAGAACCGCAAGAACGACAGCGTCGGTGACAGGTCATTCGTTACCGTGCAGTCCCTCAAGAAGCTCAAGGGATATCTTCAGGAATGGGCACTGGACTGCAAGGGGTGGCGCACGGCCGGCTCTGACAAGGAATACGACATCAGTACCTTGGACTCCAAAGAGCATTGCGAGACCCTTTTCTATAAGGAGCGTTGGGACCCTACCCAGATGTCCACCGGAGAGACGCTGGAGCAGCGCATCATCGTCACGTTCTCATTCAAGTACAAGGCGTATCTCTCTTATGTGCGCGAACGGCAGGTGAGCCGTGCGGTCGCCCTGCTGCAGAAAGGGCAGGGTGTGACCTCCAAGCGCAAGAGTCCGAATGACGCCAAGCGCTTCATCAAGGCAGAGCACTGCACCGCGGACGGCGAACTCGCACAGATAGAAAGCTATTCCCTCAATCAGGAGATGATAGACCAGGAGTCCCGCTTCGACGGCTTCTATGCCCTGTGCACTGACCTTTGGGATCCTGCGCCGGACATCATCAGACTGAACGGCGGCCGATGGATCATAGAAAACGGCTTCCGCATCATGAAGACCGACTTTGACGCCAGGCCGGTCTACGTTAGGAGGGACGACCGCATCAAGGCTCACTTCCTCACCTGTTTCCTTGCCCTGCTCATATACAAGTATCTGGAAAAGAAGGTCAACCGGGGAGGCAGGCACTTCACGACAGAGGAGATAGTGGGCACGTTGCGTTCAATGGACTTCCTCAGCATTGCCGGAGAAGGATATGTCCCGGCATATACCAGAACGGACCTCACAAACCACCTACACGGCAGCGCAGGGTTCAGAACCGACACGCAGATAGTCACAAGACAGAAGATGAGGAGCATCATCGCTCAGACTAAGAAACGCGAGAAAGATGACGACGGAAGCGACAAGCACTAGGGACGGATGGCCGAGGGACTTCGGACGGCGTAGCCGCCCGTGGCTTCGTGAACGGGAGGGGCCCGCGCTTAAGGCGTGGGAGGGATAGCACCGACAGGTGCGTACCGGCCCGAAGTCCCTCGGCCGCAGACCACGAAAGGGCTTGTCTACTACAAAGTCAGAAAAAATCCAAAGGCCCCAAATCGCCAACTCAGCGGTCTGGAGCCTTGAATTATCCTTGTTTCTAAAAAACTAAGTGTCAAAGACAGGATGACAGTGAGACGCCAGACGGGCGGGCAGCGGTGACGGACGTGGCCACCCCACGGCCTCGGGAAGTGGGATGTGCCTGCCGGATACAAGTTCTCGCGGCAGCGAGGACGCAGGAAACGGTAGGAGGGCCGAACGGAGCGAAGCGGAGAGAGTTCCGCCGCTGCTGCCCGCCTGTCGGCGCTAAATCATCGTCAATGCATTACATCCTTGCAAAATTGCAAAAGCCCCGGAATCGACATTACAGCGCTCTGGGGGTCTTCTATCTTAAAGTCAAAGTGTCAAAGATGGAAATCTAAAAAAACTGCCGGGACCGGATGGCCCTGGCAGTTTTCAGATATGATTAGTAATCCTTAGAACTCGTACATCGCGCGGACTAAAGTGTCGTCCTCCGGACTCGTTTTGGAGTCGCTGTTGGTGGTGATGTCCTTTCCCTTGTAGCCATAAATCCAGTAAGCCGTGGTTTCAGAATTGCTGTCGCTTTCTGTAGAAGACCAATAATAACTGTCGAGCGGAGTTCCGCCATGTGCAGCAAGAGTCTCTTTTACAACAGGTTCTGCAGCAAGGAAACACTTCACTTCATCTGCAGCAGGCAAGTACCATCCTTCACCCTTGTCAACACACCATTTGAAAGCAGGGAATGAAGTAAGTTCATTATCAAGAGCCTTGACTTTTGCGGTATTGCCCTTGCCGTCAGTCGTGCTCTGGGCACCAGTGTATTTGTTGCCTGTTGACCAGACGCTTACTGTCTCATCCAGAGAGATGATCTTGCCCTTCAGCTTGCTCTCATCAACCCATACTACAACACCTTTTACGGAGCCTACCTCATAATAATCTCCGACAGCCCATTCCTTGGCAGGAGTCTGTACAGTAACCTGGCACACAGCCTTGACAGCACCGGCGGTTACGGATATTGTAGCCACTCCGTCAGCAACAGCCTTGACCTTTCCGTCCTGGCTGACAGTAGCTACAGCCTCGGCAGAAGATGCCCATACGACAGAACTCAAATCTGCATCCGCAGGATCGAATGTCGCAGTAAGTTGCGCTTCACCACCAGGCTCGAGATTCAGTTCAGTAGCGCTCAATGTGATCTGTGTCACCTTTATTATTCTCTTGGTTACAGAAACCTTGCACTCGGCTTTCACGTCACCGGCCGCAACGGATATAGTGGCCTCTCCCGGAGCCAGGGCACTGACCTTGCCTTCCTGAGAAACTGACGCCACCTTGTCATTGGACGAAGCCCATACCACAGCGCCTACTTCAGCCTCAGCAGGAGAGAAAGTGGCAACCAACAGGGCCTCCTGCTCTTCTACAAGATTAAGAGAGGACTTGTCAAGCGTGACAGTCTCCACCTTTACAGGCTCTTTTTCTACTTCTTCAGTTTTCGTTTCCTCTTTTTCGCAGCCGCATGACAATGCAGCCAAACCGCAGAGCGCGGCGATGAATTTGAATGTTTTCATACTATAATAGGTTTTGTAATTTCGAATAAATGCCCTTTTTGTAAATATATTATTTGAAAAAAAAACTGTCTTCCAGCCTGTTATCCAATCGGAATCTTCACAAGCGGTCCGGCTTTTCCGGAAGGATCGACGGCAACTGCCGCCACAATATATTTCTTCTCCTCCTCCTTGATGAATGCAAGCTCCTTCTTGTCCTTATAGCCCTTCATCTGCAGTGCTTCGATAGTGTCGTAATCCGAATGCCCGTCCAGACTGGTGAAAGTGCCCACGAACCAATGCGTGGCAGACACTGACGGCTCCATGTCCAATTTTACCGCCTTCTTTCCCGCGTAAACCTCACCATAAATGCTCGCGTCAATGATTTCATAACTTACCTTTACGCTGACACTTGAACCCATCGGCATCTCCGGAGTCGTGAACTCCACCTTCGTGACGCCAGTCGTGGCACCGCCCTTGTAACCGAAAGCATAAGCCACATACTTGGTCTTGGAAACAAGAATCTCAGTGGCATCCACCTCGTGGTAACCCTGGACAAGGAACGTGGATATGGAATTCCCCGCCTCAGATATCACCCAGTCCGTCAATTCCTTGTCGGATTTGAATTTGGAGAACGTCTCGTAGTCCATGCAGTCGGTGAAATAGGTCTCCTCATCATTGGACGGAGTGAACGCGATCTTAGCCCCGTTGAACTTCAGCTCGTAGAGACCTGTCTTGAATGTCAATGACGACTGCTCGGCAGCTGTAGTCCTGAAAGACTTTTTGGTCACACCTGTCGTGCCTGTACATGACGGGTCCATCCCGAAAGCGAAAACCACGTAATCAGTCTCTGCTTTCAATTTAGAACTCTCTAATGAACTGTTGCCCTTTTCCAGAAAATCCGTCACGGACTTGCTGTAACCCGCCATTTCATATATTTCCAGGGCGCTGCGAATCAGTTCAGCATTGGACTGTATGATACCGCCGTCCCCACCATATTTCTCATATTCCTCCGCTGTCACGAAATCGCAGAAATAATAGCAGTCGCCGTCTGTCGGCGTCACAGAAATCTTCGCTGTCGTTGCCCCGACACCAGTAATGTCAATGCTGAAGGAACAATTCACGCTCTCTACTTTTCCAGTGCGGAAAGCAGTCTTTACCAATGAATTGCCTGTGAGATAGTCCTCGCTGAAAGCAAATGCGTAGGCATAGTAGTCCGTTTCGCTCGAAAATCCGTCTTTTACAGCGGAGACCTCTCCGACGGACGCCTTGGACTTGGCGATGGCAGTATAATCGCTCTCGTACAGTGCCGCCACTTCCTGCAGGTGTTCTATCGCCGAACTGATCAGCGCGTCATCCGTTTTCAATGCTTCATAATCATCTTTGGAGATTACACCATAATAATATGGTGCAGAGTCCTCTGATGGCGTGATTTCGAGTTTTGCCGACCAGGTCGTGACATCTGAAGTCTTGATTTCGAACTCAACCGTCTTTTCCGGCTGAGAAGGCTCCGGCAGAGTCGATTCAGTCTCCTTCTTGTCGCATGAAAGCGAGATTGCTGCGCAAACAGCCAAGGCCAGTGTGACCTTGGCAGCAGATATTATGTGTTTCTTGCCGTTCATCATGGAACTTTAGAACTGGTACATGGCACGCACTAAAGTGTCTCCTTCCGGATTATCTTTGAAATCACCATAGCTGGTGGCAGTCCCATCAGATTTAAGATTGCCATACAATGCGGCTGTCTCATCTTCCTCTCCTTCAGTGGATGACCAGTAGTAATCACTGATTTTTGTTCCGTTATGAGCCTCAAGCGTAGGATTTACCGTCGCTTTGGCATTCAGGAAATAATATACTTCCATGATTGCCGGGAAATACCAGCCTTCACCATGTGCAACGCACCATTTGAATGCAGGAAAAGCTGACAGTTCAGCATTGATGTCTTTTACTTTGTCTGTATTTCCTTTGCCGTCTTCTTCACTTTTGGCGCCGGTGTTGTATCCTCCTGTAGCCCAGATATCGACTTTCTCGTCGAGGGATATGATTTTCCCGTGCTCTTTGCTCTCGTCAACCCATACTACGACACCTTTTACAGAGCCCACCTCGTAGTAATCTCCGACAGACCATCCTGTAGCAGCGGCTTTTTTCTCGACGACTACTACCTTGCACTCGGCTTTCACGTCTCCTGCCGTAACTGATACAGTGGCCTCGCCCTCAGCAACAGCCTTGACCTTGCCTTCCGGGGATACGGTAGCGACTGTCTCGGCAGATGATGCCCATACGACGGAACTCAAATCCGCGTCTTCAGGTGCGAATGTGGCCGTCAGCACTGCTTCCTCTTCAGGAGCAAGCTTGAGTTCAGTGGCGCTCAATGTGATGCTTGCCACCTTTACAGGCACAGGCTCTTTTCCTTCGTCATTTGTTTTGGAATCCTCTTTTTCGCAGCTGCATACAAACGCTGCAACACCGCAGAGCGCGGCGATGAATTTAAAGGTTTTCATAATCTATTGTTAGTTTGTTATTCTGTTAGTTCGTTGTCCGTCTTTTTGTAAATGTAGTGATTTTAATTTGGAATAACCAATAGATTGGCAGATTATTTTTGCGAAAAAATGCCGCCAGGATAATCCGAGCGGCATTAAAATGATATAAGATAATGATTTAGTAAGGATTACTTAAAGTTTTTTCAGGACATAATCAGCCTTTATCTTGTCAATGATGCTGCACACGACCTTGAAAGTGCGGCTGTAATGACTGTAGTTTGCGGGAGTTATGAAATTTACGCGGCCCTGACGGAGAAGTTTCTCGGCTACTGCCTTTTTCTGCTTGTTTTCCGGATTATAGACGGCGATGGAGTGTCCGCCGAACATGCTGACGATTTTCATGCACGGGACGTCGGTCTCTCCGTCTCCCACATATATCATCTGCGTGAACGGAATCCTCTTCTTGTCCTCTGCCATACTTTCATTGACCTCCTTGGTGTCCCTCGCACTGAATATACCTTTATTTATCTTGAATATGAACTGTGTCTTGGCGGTGTAGTCCACAGCGATGCCCGGCCACTCGGCCTCTCCCTTGGAGTCATACAGGAACGAGCTCGCGAAAATGTGCTTGAACTCCTTGGCGAGCGGACAGCCCTCGATGATCTCCTTGAGACCGGAGGAGTTGATGTAGTGCTCCACCTTTACGCCTTGGCTGCGTCCATATTCATTGACAAGATCAAACCAGCTCTCGAGCCCCTCGAAAAGTTTTATGTCCTTTCCGAATTTCTTGAACTCGCTGCGCTTGAGCCTGATGCCCTTGGCTCTCGCCTCGTCGAACATCAACTTCATGTAGGCGAGGATGTTGCTCGCGTCCTGTCCGGAAGCGATGCGGTTGCTTATGTCCCAGAATTCTTCAGGCGTCTTGCCGATGGCCTGGATGAATCCGAATTCCTGCATATTGCCCGGGGACAATGTCCCGTCAAAGTCGTAAATGAGAGCGACTATAGGTTTTCTTGTCATAGTCAATGCGCGACGGCTGAAAAAAATGAACAACAGAGCCGTCCTCCTTTGGCGAATATAGTGAAAAGTTATTACATTTGCGCAATATATGATGGTCAGGCATCTGGATTTTTTGTCACGGAAACCTGACGGGCTGTGATAACTGTGATAACATAATCTATTAGTAAATGGAACATTATTTCGCGCGTCTTCAGAACGCCATCAGACTGTACTGGGACAAACCGGCAGTTTGTAATTATAGAGGTGAAACATTCACTTACGGCCAGCTGGCTACCCAGATAGAGCGGTTCCACATTTTCTTTGAGGCTTGCGGGCTGAAGAAGGGTGACCGCATCGCCATATGCGCCAAGAACACGGCCAGGATGGCTGTTTCTTTCCTTTCAGTCAATACTTACGAGACTGTGGTGGTGCCTATCCTTTCCGATTTCACGCCGGAAAGCGTAAATCATCTGGTGGACCATTCGGAGAGCCTGATGCTCTTCACCGACAACGACATCTGGGCGAAACTCGACAAATCCAAGATGCCATTGGTGAAGGCAGTAATCAGTGTCAATGATTTCACTCTCCTCTATGCCGACAATGATGATGTGAAAAAGGCCTATGCGGCTATATCAGAGACTTTCGCCTCACGTTATCCTATGGGATTCACCGGAGAGAATGTCACATACAATACCGACAACTGGGATGACCTCGACATCATCAACTACACATCCGGCACGACAAGCGCGCCTAAGGGCGTGATGCTGACATACAAGGCATTGAGCGCAACCATCGACTTCGGCCAGAGATATATTCCGTCGTCAGACAAATTCACGATGGTGTCAATGCTGCCGATGGCCCATATGTACGGACTTACGTATGAATTCCTGTACCCTCTGTGCAACGGAACGAGCATAACATTCCTCGGCAAGACCCCGTCACCGTCACTGCTGCTTTCGGCTATGCACGACGTGAAGCCGTATCTTCTCATCACTGTCCCTCTCGTGATGGAGAAAGTGTTCAAGAGCGCCATCAAACCGGTACTTGACAAGCCGGTGATGAAAGTATTGACAAGGATCCCTGGAATCAATTCATTGATATTCAAGAAGATCAGAGAAAAACTCCTGAGTGCCCTCGGCGGAAATCTCCAGATGATCATCATGGGCGGCGCACCTCTCAACCCTGAGGTGGAGAAATGGTTCAAGAGAATCGGCCTTCCTTATACTGTAGGTTACGGTATGACCGAGGCAGCTCCGCTTCTCGCTTACGAACCGTGTACATCATATGTTCCGGGATCTTGCGGAAGGTCAGTGGACTGCGCCATTGTCCGCATTGACTCAGAAGACCCTCAGCACGTGGTTGGTGAAATTCAGGCGAAAGGTGACAATATCTGCATCGGCTATTACAAGAATCCTGAGGCGACGGCAGCTGCATTTACGGAGGACGGCTTCCTCAAGACCGGCGACCTCGGCATCATCGATGCGAACGGCAATATCTTCATCAGAGGCCGCAGCAAGAGCATGATTCTCAGCGCAAACGGCCAGAATATCTACCCTGAGGAAGTTGAGGCTGTGGTGAACAATCAGGACTATGTGGTAGAGTCCGTAGTCGTGGACAGGGCCAGCAAACTCGTTGCTCTTGTCTATCTCGACGCTGATGCCATGAAGAAGGCCGGACTCGACGAGGAAACTGTCGCTGATCTGCATGAGACTATAAGGATCAATGCGAACAAGGCATTGCCGTCCTACAGTCAGCTCCAGAAAGTGGAAGTCGTGGACAAGCCTTTCGAGAAGACTCCTAAGATGAGCATCAAGCGCTTCATGTACAAATAGTTGTTTTTGGTGCAACGTATATGATTTTTTCTGCATCTAACATTTGTTGACTACTAACAGTTGAGTGAATTATGAACTGGAAGAAATTGATTGTACTTGCACTTCTTGCATTCTTTTTCCATCAGAACGCAGATGCGTTCCGTCCACAGAAACCGTTCAAGGCGGACATCTCCTTTTCGGCTGCATTCATTGCCGAGAGCAATGTTCTCCAAGACCGTTTCATGGGCGGGTATCTGTCGTATGATGATGACTTCTATCGTGGCTATTCCCCTGACGTGGAACACCTGTATGCTGAATATCTTCAGTTGCCGGCTTCTGCTGACGGGGACCCGATGTTCTCCTTGCGGGCTGATTTCAAGGTGTTCGAATGGCTTTGTGTAGGTGTGGATTTTTCATATCAGCACATTTGGGGCACCGTCTATAAGGGATTCAACCGCTATCCGGAACGGAAGGTAAAAGGAAACGTGTATTATGTGATGCCGGAAGTCAGGTTCGACTACCTGAGGACAAGGCTTTCCACATTGTCCTCATCCTGCAGTCTCGGACTTGGAATCTATGACGGGTTCAAGAAGAAAGTCTATGCGGACTTCCAGTTGAGGCCCATCACTTATTCGATAGGTACCGTGGTTTACGGTAAAGTAGGCGTGACGGTCGGTACTCTTATGAATGGTTTGGAATTTGGTGCAGGTGTAAGGTTCTAAAGGAGGTAATACTATGAAAATTAAAGTATTGATGGCTTTGGCCGTTTTGCCGCTTTTGGCTTTCGAATGTTGTGACGACACAGATACCTGGCAGTTCCGTTGCCAGCGGGGAAGTGAATTCACGCTTTATCCGCAGGACGTTCTCGATGAAGTGATAGGGGAGTCTCTGATGTCGCTGAATTTTGTCCAGAGAGTAATAGATTCGCACAATGGCAATCCTTCCCTCGGCATACACTCCGTCAAGGACGGGACTGGATGGGAGTATCTGGTGGAAAACAGGATCGAAAAAAGCGATACCATCTGGTTTGATGCCAGAAGAAGAATGAGGATGCGCCGTTCGCAGCCCGGAAACAAATGGATCGTGACGCGAAAGGATGATTACGGTTACAATGATCAGCTGTATTCGTTTGAACTGAAGGCGGAACGCTGTGACAAGGACGTTGACGGCGCGCTCAAGTATCCGTGGCTTGTTACTGTCGAAGGCAGCCGTACCGAGGACTCGGATTATTCAATGACCTATTCAGTGCCGGCTCCGATGAAAGTCAGATGGGGCAACATGCTTACTTTCAGCAGCGAAGATATCATGCCGGAAGGCAAACTGCTCATCTCTTTTTACAAAGAAGGCAAGAAAATCGACTGGATAAATGCTGACTATGCTGCAGACGGAACAAAGTACGAGACTTCATTGAACAATTAGAAACGGCGTTGCCGTCAATGAACAATGTCGTAAGCTCCGAATCATGACTGACAATTTGTCACGACAATCACATTGGAACATTATTTGACCTTTTATAGACCGTCCGGTATGCCGGGCGGTTTTTTGTTGTGCCGCCGCATTGACCGGAAAACATTGAAATTTAAAATTTAAAATATCATGGCAGAGATTAAAGGTAAAATCGGTGTCACTACGGAAAACATCTTTCCGGTGATCAAACAGTTCTTGTATTCGGATCACGAGATATTCCTCAGAGAGCTTGTAGCCAATGCTGTGGATGCCACAGAGAAAATCAAGGCACTTGCTTCTTCCGGAGACTTCAAAGGTGTGCTCGGAGAACTTTCAGTCAGAATCGAACTCGATGAGGACAAGAAGGTGCTCAAAGTCATTGACCGTGGTATCGGTATGACCGAAGAAGAAATCGACAAATACATAAACCAGATCGCGTTCTCTTCAGCAGGAGAGTTCCTGGAGAAATATAAGGACCAGATCGGCAACATCATCGGCCATTTCGGTCTCGGATTCTATTCAGCGTTCATGGTTTCCAAGAAGGTGACCATCGAGTCATTGTCCTGGAAAGAGGGTGCGAAACCGGTCATGTGGTCTTGTGACGGCAGTCCTGAGTATGAAATGTCAGAGTGCGACAAGAGTGACAGGGGTACTGTCATAACATTGTACCTGGATGACGATTCCTCAGAGTATGCCGCGAAGGGCAAAATCGAGCAGCTGCTGAACAAATACTGCAAGTTCATGCCGTTCCCGGTCGTATTCGGCAAGGAGCAGGAGTGGAAAGACGGCAAATATGTCGATACTGACAAGGACAAGGTCATAAACAGCGTAGAGCCTCTGTGGACACGCAAGCCGTCAGAGCTCAAGGAGGAAGACTACATGAACTTCTACAAGGCCCTGTATCCGACTTATGAGGAGCCTCTGTTCTATATCCATCTGAATGTGGACTTCCCGTTCCATCTGACAGGTATCCTTTATTTCCCTAAGATCAAGGAGAGAATGGCGATCGAGAAGAACAAGATTCAGCTCTATTGCAACCAGATGTTCGTGACCGACCACGTGGATGACATTGTCCCGGACTTCCTGACGCTGCTTCATGGTGTGATCGACTCTCCGGACATTCCGCTGAATGTCTCCAGAAGCTACCTGCAGAGCGATTCCAATGTGAAGAAGATTTCCGGCTACATCACCAAGAAGGTGGCTGACAGGCTGGAAGAGATCTTCAACAATGAGCGTAAATCTCTGGAGGAGAAGTGGGACAACCTCAAGCTCTTCATCGAGTACGGTATGCTGTCAGACGAGAAGTTCTGCGAAAGGGCTATGAAATTCGCTCTCCTGAAGAATACTGACGGCAAGTTCTTCAGCCTGGAAGAGTACCGCAAGGCTATCGAAGGCTCACAGACAGACAAGGACAAGAAGGTCGTTTATCTGTATGCTACTGACACTGATGCCCAGTACACCTTCATCGAGGGAGCCAAGAATAAGGGTTACGACGTGCTGCTGATGGACTGCGAACTGGATTCACACTTCGTAAGCCTGCTCGAGAGACAGATTCCTGACTGCAGGTTCTGCCGCGTAGACTCAGATGCCATCGACAATCTTATCCCTAAGGAAGACAGGACAAGGCCTGAGTTCAGCGAGGCTGAGAAGAATGACATTTCCGACCTGTTCAAGGCCGTTCTGCCTAAGGGCTACGAGTATATCGTGACGGCAGACAATCTCGGCAAGACCGGCGAGCCTATCCTCATCACACAGAACGAGTTCATGCGCCGTTACCGCGAGATGAGTTCATTGGGCGGAGGAATGAATTTCTACGGTCAGTTGCCGGTATCGTACAATATCACTGTCAATGCTGAGAATCCGCTCATTGAGAAGATTCTTGAGGCCGAGAAGGCACAGGTTAAACCTTTGGAAGCCGTGGCAGATGCTGATCCTGAAATCGTAAAGGCAGGTGAGGCCAAGGATGCTACAGATGAGCAGAAGAAGGCTGCTGCGGATGCCAAAAATGCCGCACGCGAGGCCAAGGATGCTGCTTACTCAGTACATAAGGCTGATATCGAGGCGTTTGCATCACAGAATGAAGTGCTCCAGCAGATTGCTGACTTGGCGCTCCTTGCTAATGGTCTGCTTAAGGGCAAGGCTCTGAGCGAGTTCATCGCACGCAGCCAGAAGGTCGTAAGTGATGCATATTTGAAATAAAGCGCAACTCTGACAACGAGTTGTAAACAGAGAGAGACTCCCGCATTGACAGGAGCCTCTCTTTTTTAGTTTGTCTTCTTGTAACTGGCGACTGCACAGGTAGTGGTGACGGCACCAAGCCCCAGCAGCCATGCCAGGTCCGGCCAGGTGTCTGTGAGCGTACATCCCTTGAGGACTATGGCCCTCATCGCATGGGCGAAGTACCGGAGCGGATTGACGAGAGTTATGTCCTGTGCCCATCCCGGCATTGACTCGATCGGCGTGAAAATGCCGCTCATCAGCATAAATACCATACTGAAGAACCAGATGACGAACATCGCCTGCTGGGTGTTGTCGCTGAAGTTGGAGACCAGCAGTCCGAATGAAGCCATTGCCAATATGTGGGCGAGTGTGAATACGGCTATGTCCAGCAGGCTGCCCTTGCATACGTAGCCGAATACAATCCACGACAGCAGCAGACACGAGAATACCATGAAAAATGCCACGGCGATATACGGGATCATCTTGCAGACGATGAATGTGGTCTTGCGAACAGGCGTTACGTTGATTTGCTCTATGGTACCTCTCTCCTTCTCGGAAACGATGTTAAGTGCAGGCAGGAAGCCGCACATCATGGTAACGGCGAGCACTATCAGCGCCGGTATCATAAATGCCTTGTAGTCAAGATACTGGTTGTACATGTATGTCTCGTGTATCTCGAACTGGCCTCCCGATGCGGCAGGGATTCCTGAGGCGGATGCCAGGAAACCGCTCACGCAGGCGTTGAGGTACTGCGCTCCGATATTGCCTCTCGTGCCGTTTACGGTATTGACCTTTATACCTACCGGAAGCGGGTCGCTCTTGTCTGTACCGGTCTTGAGATATTGCGCGAATCCGGAATTTATCGTCAGGATGGCATCCGTGCCGCCCTTGTCCATAAGGCGTTGAGCCTCTTCCGGTGAAGAAGCCAGGTCCAGCAGCTCGAAGTAACCGGACGACGCGCATTTTTCGGTAAGCAGCTGGGACTGGTCTGACCGGTCATTGTCCACTACCGCGAGTTTTATGTTGCGGACCTCCATATTGGCGGCGAACGGGAAGACAAATATTATCAGAAGCGGAAAAACCATTACTATACGTGGCATTCCGGGATCTCTCAGAAGCTGCTTGAATTCTTTCTTTAACAGATATTTCCACATATTACAGTCTGGTTTTAAAGTTCTTGACGCTTACCCACAGGAGGAATACTGCCATTCCTGACAGGATCGTCAGCTCTTTGGCTATCTCCTGCAGTCCGACGCCCTGTATCATGATCTTCTTCACAATGATGATGAACCATTTGGCCGGGATGAAATCTGAAAGCACCTGAAGAGCCATAGGCATGCTCTCGCAAGGGAAAATGATTCCTGAGAGCAGCATTGTCGGCATTGTCAGTCCCATACCGCAGAGAAGCATCGCTGTCTGCTGTGTCTTGGAAATAACTGATACCAGCAGTCCGAGTCCGAGAGAAGAACCGACGAATATGAGGGCTGAGAATGACAGCAGAGTCAGGCTCCCGCGTATCGGCACTTCCATGACATAATGTGCAAGCAGCAGTACGCTCACGAAATTGATGAGCGACAGGAACAGGTAAGGGATGAGTTTCGACAGTATTATCCAGAAAGGCTTGACAGGGGAGACGAGCACGAGCTCCATTGTCCCCATTTCCTTTTCCTCAACGATGGACACTGCGGTCATCATAGAGCATATCAGCATGAGTATCAGGCCCATGACACCAGGAACGAAGTTGTAGGACGAGTTCATGGCCGGGTTGTACATCAGCTGCACATTAGGCCTCATGGATGTGGTCCCGACTCCGAACATCCTCTCGGAAAATTCCACCTGGCTGCTCTGCAGCACGCCTTTGATGTAGTTCATCACAATCTGTGCGGAGTTCGGGTCAGAGCCGTCGCTGACTATCTGTATGACAGCCTTGCCCTGGGATGAGAACTTCTTGTCGAAGTCACTTTCGAAGCACAGGAACGCCTTCGCCTTTCCTTTCCTGATCCGCACCTCGGCTTCGGAGGGTGAATTGTGGAACTCGCCGATGCTCAGATACTTGTTGTTGTCAATGCGGTCGATTATGTTGCGCACGACAGGATCTCCAGGGTCTCCGACGACGTCCACCACAGCATTGTGCACCTCGGTGCTTATCGCGAATCCGAACAGGATAATCTGCACGATAGGCATCACCAGCACGATCAATGTCGTACGTCTGTCCCGGAAAATGTGCCGGAACTCCTTTTGTATGAATGCAAATATCTCTTTCATCTTCTGCCGGCTATTTTGGTGAATACTTCGTCCATGTCTTTTGCCTCATACCGGCCCTTGAGCTCAGCAGGTGAGCCCAGCGCCTCTATTCTTCCGTCCACCATCACTGACACTCTGTCGCAATACTCGGCCTCGTCCATATAGTGCGTGGTGACGAAAACCGTGACACCCGTGGACGCTGCCTTGTAGATCAGTTCCCAGAAGCTGCGTCGCGTGACCGGATCCACACCGCCTGTCGGCTCGTCCAGGAACACGATCTCCGGCTCGTGCACCATAGCGATACTGAAGGCAAGTTTCTGTTTCCAGCCCAGAGGAATGTCGCTCACGTACATGTTCTTCGCCTTCTCCATGTCCAGGGTATTCAGCATTGACTCTGTCTTCTCTGCTATCTGCTTGTCTGACAGGCCGTAGATGCCGCCGAACAGCTCGATGTTCTCCCACACCTTCAAGTCCGGGTACAATGAGAATTTCTGGCTCATGTAACCGATATGCTTCTTGATCTTTTCCTGTTCATTGACAATACTGAAGCCTGCGACCGAACCCTCGCCGGATGTAGGATGGCTCAGGCCGCAGAGAATCCTCATTGCGGTAGTCTTTCCTGCTCCGTTTGCGCCGAGAAACCCGAAAATCTCACCCTTGAAGACATGGAAGGAAATGTCATTGACAGCAGTGAAATCACCGAATCTCTTGACCAGGTCACGAACTTCTATTGATTTGATGTCTTTGTCCATGATTATGAAAGTCTTATGAAACAGTCCTCTATTCCCGGTTTTATCCTCTTGACCTGACTGCCTTCGATGCCGGAAGCCACAAGTATGGATTCGAGCTTGTGCTCGTCTGGGCCGTCCTGCTCTACGGAAATATGGCATTCGCATCCGAAAGAATTACATCCGATGACACCTTTAACACTGCGTAACGTGTTCAGTATCTGAAACATATTGCTTCCGGTAGCGGCATAGAGCGGACCGGGGTATCTGGAAACTATCTCCTGAGGAGTGCCCTGGTCGATAATCCTTCCGTCCAGAATCAATGCTATCCTGTCGCAGAGGCTCGCTTCGTCCATATATGGTGTGGAAACCATAATCGTAACTCCGCTTTCCTTGATGCGCTTCAGCATTTCCCAGAACTCCTTTCGGCTCACGGCATCCACACCGGTAGTCGGCTCGTCCAGAAACAGGACCTCAGGCTTGTGCACCAGAGCGCAGCAGAGCGCAAGTTTCTGTTTCATGCCGCCGGACAGAGCGGATGCGCGGCGCTTGTTGAACATCTCTATCTGGGAATATATTTTCTCGATCGTACTATAGTTCTCCGCCACCGTCGTACCGAAAATCGTGGCATAGAAATTAAGATTCTCCTCTACGCTCAGTTCCGGATACAGTGCGAAATGTCCGGGCATATAGCCGATGCTGCTTCTGATCGCCCCGTAGTCGCGGACAATATCCTTTCCATCCACAGTCGCCTCTCCGGAGTCAGGAAGAGATAGTGTGGTCAGGATACGGAAAAGACTCGTCTTTCCGGCCCCATCCGGACCGATGAGCCCGAAGAGCTCGCCCTTGCGGATATTCAGGTCAATGTTCTTGAGGGCGGTTATGTTCTTGTAGGTCTTGCATATCTTGCTGACCCTTATGGCAATGTCGTTGTCCATAATCTATTTCTTCACATAAGCATACATTCCGAGCCTGAGACTCCCGTCATTTGGTACTGCAATCTTTACTGCATAGACCATATCCGCGCGCTCGTCACGTGTCTGGATGTTCTTCGGCGTGAACTCGGCCTGTTCGGAAATCCAGATGATCCTGCCTTCCAGTCTTGCAGGCTCCTTGCTTCCGTCGTCAGGAATGACCATAACCTTGTCTCCGATTTTTAGGCCCGCGAGCTGGGCCGTACTGAAATATGCACGTACATAAGTGCTGCCCATATCAGCCACCTTGAAGACCGGCTTTCCGGCAGTGACATTTTCACCAGCCTCGGCATAACGTGTAAGCACCGTCCCGGATATAGGAGATGTGATTTTGCATTTTGCCAGCTGGTCCTTCTTCTGCTCAAGCTGGATCCCTGTGCTGCGGATCTCGGATTCGACGGACGTGTTGTTCCTCTCCCAACTCTGTGTCTGGGCATCCATCTGCGCCTTCAGAAGCGCGATCTTGTCCTTTATGTCATCGACCTGCTTGCCTGTGGCCGCATTGTTGGCCAGCAGTTTGCTGTATCTGGCAAGGTCATTCTCCAGACTTTGCATCTGGCTCCGGTTAGGCTCGCTCTGCTTTTTGATGTCGATTTTCTTCGAATACGCTCCCTCTATCCTCTGCTTGAGTTCCTGGACCTGAAGATACGTCTGGACAGAGTCGATGACACCCAAAACCTGGCCGGCCTCCACTGTGCTTCCTTCTTCCGGTGTCAATGAAAGGAGTTTGCCGTTGCTCTCGGCTGAAATGATGACTGTGGTCGCGTCGATCTGTCCGCATGCGTCGAATTCGATATTTCTGTTGCAGGCTGTCGCGGCTGCCACGAGCCCTGCTATCAATAATGCTTTTTTCATATTGTCAATGTTTATTTTCCCAATGTGTAGTTGCGGTCGAGGACATCCATAATATACTGAACCTTGTGGATGTCATTGTTCAGACGCGCCTTGAACTCCTCGTCCAGAAGCGACAGATGAGGCTGACCCAAAAGGTCAGCTTCTTGCGTTTATAAGGATAGTATCTGAATGT